>Ga0307509_10000404_pt1 | contig 72488 bp, 72 predicted proteins | sample 10_EM_MG_FD_202245 | JGI IMG/M metagenome (GOLD analysis project Ga0307509, IMG submission 202245) | Populus trichocarpa ectomycorrhiza microbial communities from riparian zone in the Pacific Northwest, United States - 10_EM | ecosystem: Host-associated > Plants > Roots > Unclassified | place...
ACAAACACACAAAACAGGAAAAACCCACACAACGGGAAAAACCCCCAAGTGGCAGTCACGACCCTAAACCGGTCGTACCCCAAACTAACTATCATACCCTAACAACTATGGGATTCCAGCTATCAGATTCGTCTTTGGGCAGTTTCTAGCTTGTGCGCTGACAGAAAATTATTGTCTACCAGTATGACAAAGAGACACAAGTGAATTTTTAAGCTACCAATGAGCTGGATGGCTAATCGATCCCGTCTCTTCCCTACTCGCTTACCCGAACATGAAAGGTGGTATATGAATACCTTCTAGCTTTTTGGGAGATGGTGAGATTGTAAGTTTGGGTTGGTGATGATGTGGGAGGTGGAAGATTTTTTTATAGTATCATACCAGTACCCCAGATCGAAGGTTCTTAGAGATGTTTCTGCTGCATAGGGGTTTGTGCCCGGGCGCAATGGCAAGCCGAGCGCTGAAATTCTCCGGTATTCTCGCTCTTGGCGGCCCTTCAGCTTGTTTTCTTCTCTCTTAGCCGGGTGACTTTCTATGTTAGATGAGCCCCGAACAATAGCCAGTGATAAAAGTGCGTATCTGGCAATAAGTATCCGAGAACACGGGCACAGCTACAGTTACACACGACTATAATACCTACCCAACCAACGAAAAAAGCCTGTCTCATTTTCGGATATTACTTTATGCCAGATACATGTGAAGAGATCAGCGAGGCGCGTCCGACTTTTTTTCCCCATCCAATATTTCTCTCATAAAAAGTCACTCGTATTGCTATATTAGTCTTGGCAACTGCCTATTACGGCTAGATATTTTGCCCATTTTAGGAAGTGGGCCCGGCTTACTTTGAGGTGCATCCTGGGACCTGGGCTCGTTGCGAGCATCAAAACAGCAGGGTCGAAGGCATCCCATGGGATTGGAAGGTGAAAAGCCCGACAACCTCAATATGGTTCAAATAGGGCTAAAAGTGCATTTTTTTTCCTCCCGACAAGGTTCCTTGCTGCGATGGGGCAGATTCCTGATAATACTGATAATAGGCTGTTTCCAGGAGCTCGAGACGAGCCGGCTGACAAGAGGAAGTCTTGGGCAAGGCTTGCCCAAAGTTTTTTCCTTCCTGTCGAGCAGAAACCGGTACCAAGGGCTGTCAGGTCCAGATCCGGCCTAGCATGCCGAGACCCGCGACCCGCCAACCAAATATTGCCCCTACCTCGCTACCTCGTTTCCAGATTGATGGGTGAGTGGGGAGAGCCATCGTCTCGCTGCCTGCTGCATTGCTGATTGCTTAGCTTTGACTTATCGTGGGAACTGGTGAAAGTCGTACTGGGGCTCGAAGGGGGCTGCCCGCGGGCCATGATTGGGTATGGTGCGTGGGATAATGGTGGCTCGACCGGACTTACGCCACAATCCCACCTCCATTCGAGCCAGTGAGACCAAGAAATACAAGTGTTACCCGCCGTCATATTACTTGTGCTTCTCCTTCCGCCCCCGGACTTCTCCTATTAACACCCATCCATCCCCAGGGAGAACCGATTTCACCTCTTCGCGACACACACCACATGCTGACATTTTCAGAGGAGACCCGGTTTCTTCAGCTTGGGACTCGACTCTCTGTTTCGTCGCACCGGTGCGCGGTGTTGACGGAACATGTCATTGAACCCCAGCACCAACTCTGACCCACGAACTCTCCTTCCACCCACTGGAGATACTGGAAACACGGACGGCCAACCACCAGCATTCACTCGTTTAAATCGCTATCTACATCTACCTTTGAACCTCCTCGGCTTTCACTTGTCAACGTCATCGACCCATCCTCCTTCGCCTCAGCCTGTTGAAACGGGGAATTCGTTTTTCTTGCGACACCCGCCCCAATACTCCCTTCCTACTTTTGATGAGATCTCTCCCTCCACCCTTCCTCCAACAGAATCACCGGCGATGCCGGAGGTTGTGCTAGCAGACGATTTGGATGCAGAGTCACAGGATGACAGTGCCTACGGCGAAATACGAGCCGCGGTCGATCAAGTTTACAGAACTCGTTACGATCCCTCCATGTTGGGCAAACGTCGTGTTCTCAAGGTTCCACGCGTTCGTAAACATCAATCCTCGTCGGCACGCCGTGAGCGTAAGATTCGTTCTCGATCTCGCCCGTCAGATATGGATCTCTTGGATGGAACGGAGGAAGCCTATTCTCGCCGGCAATGGCTTGGTGGAGACGTGCCAATGCAGGAAGAGATGCTTCAGGAAGAGCCAGGCAGCTCCCGGCATGATAATGCTTCTGGTCCTCCGGTTGACCTTCCTGAGGCACGAGTTGGATGCACTGGTGAGAGCAGGCCCGCAACTCCGCCGAAAATAGGCGTTGATAGGAGGCGGACAGATTGGTGTCAGCAAACTCCTCCTCACCAGACTTGTCTTGAAGGATGCCCTATGGATTGGTCTAGAAACTCACCGCCATCACCACCTCGGCCACCGTCACAACAGACAGGTATTTACCAAACCTGAAATCGCTTTTTAAACATGGTTTCTCCAGCGGCTCTTGAGCACCTTGTTCCCAGCGACCTTCGATACTGCTGCCGCAACTGCTTCTTGTACATGCTTGAGTTTGCACCTTGAACCACTTTTGGCGGGACTTGGATCGCCAAACAATCTGTCTATTGTGTGCATTTCCTAATAGCCTGAGATACCCTTTATTTATTTTTTCTTTATTTTATTCCTTCCCGTTCCTATTATTTTGACTTTTTTTCAGTTGGCGTCTAGGGCGTGCATTTGACGCATTTCTATCTTTTGGTTTTTCCTTGAACTTTTGCTTCGCTATTATTATTCTTTCCCTTTTTAAAGCATTCGTGTTTTCAGTTCCATTGTACAATGAACTTATCTCTATTAGATGGTCGGCGCTGGGCCTTTTCATTGTCATTACTAGTGGTGTTCATATGGCTTGTTACGAATTTGTCATTGTTCCTCATTTTTGTTGTTTTTCTTATTCATTTTTCTCTCTATCTTGACCTGATTTTTCGACCCAGGAAGGAGGCATATTGACGTTGGATTATGGTTGGAGGGTCTCATTTGCTGTAGCGCATGTTTTTCGTCTCGCGGGTTTAAACTTGCCCCTTTAAACCGGGGGATTTAAGCTTCGACACGACGCTATGATAGTGAAATTAGCGAGGAACCTTGCAATTAGTTTGGAGATCTGAAGATCATGATGAGATACTGGTATTTTTGGGCCCTGAAAGGACTTTTTGCGCTCTTTGAAATTTGGGTGTACCGGTATTAGGGGGAACTCTGTTCACAGCTTCATATTGAAGCCTGACGGGCGACTCTCAACCAGCGGAAAAAGGGGGGCTGTGCACGTTCAGCACCCTCCCAATTTCGAACAAACGTTGGCAGCAAGGGGGGATATACTCGAGTACACTTTTCTTCTTTCTCTGAAGTCGCGCCCCTCGCCTCCCGTACCGTGAACAATTTGGGCGATAACTCTCTGCGCAGAGGCCTCCTTGCATAACAACACTATCACTCCCCCTCGAGGAGGGGGGGTGTCCAGATCCCTCCCGCCCGTCAAAAAATAGTCTCCTTTTTTTAACTAATAAAGAGTAAACTCTAAACAAACTCTCCGACCCAAGGACCTTTTGAATTCACCACGCTAGATATAAACACTTGGGCAATTCTCCATACCCAAGCCCACAGTGCGCAAACTGGGAAGCCTTCTACTACTCTACCTCAGTGCACACACACCGTACATTTGCTCGTGACCACCCTTTTCCACCATCTACCCCTGTGGTAAGACATGTTGGTGCACTGGGCATAGTTGTATCTTCTTTCCTTCTGCTGCTGCTACTCCGACTTTCCGGCAATTTGATATTTTTTTTATTTTTTTTCCCTTGCTCTCCCCCCCCTCGGTTGGTGACCACCCCCACCGCCCTGCCCTATCCATCCATCCATCCCTAGCAGTTGAGACAGTTCTTGCAAAAAAGGAAAACAGAAAAGAAAAGAAATTCTCACGTATGATACAAGGTACTGTACAAGCATCGCGTTCCAACCTTGAAGTGACAGAACAATCTGAGTCCAAACTCAGTTTGTGAGCGCTCAGATGTGCACAGACAACTTGTCATATAAGCTTTCGATCCCTGCGTTAGGGTACCGGTTACTTTCAAACCGGGGAAGCTTGTTATCGGCTCCGGGGACTAAACTTGATATGGCTAGTAGTGATGTTGAGTTTTTTCAACAAATCCGCCCTTTCGACCACGATCCTACCACCACCACTACATTCCATAAGGCAAAATCATGCATGCTGCCGAACCTCTTCCCCCCCCTCCTCCTCCTCCGCTCATTTCGCCTTTCCCGTACAGTCATCATCATCGTTATCATCATACTTGTGCCATTGGGCGAAGCAACTGACTAAGTGACCAACTGCGAAAATATTTCCACCACAAACCCACGCAATGGATTGATGGCGAGTCCCGTAATATGTATGTCTGACATTCGAACAAAATGGGTTTTGACAACGTCCCTCCCTCCCTTCCCTTCTTTCCCCTCTGATCGCTTCGGAAGTTATATAAATCAGCATGAACCGGACTCGCGTCGTTTCTGATCCGCAATTTGGAACTAGGGGATGATGATGATGATGATCATGATGATGGCCTTTGTGTGGAGTTTCGTACAGTACTTTGTAGCTTGCGTATGTCGGCTGGATTTGGTGGTGAGAAAGAGATCTTAGTTTGAAACTCTGGTAATTTTAGCTATTTGTTACTAGTTAGGATGGGGGGAGGAGGAGGATACTTTCTAGATCACGTGGTTCTTATGCTCCCTCCAAACGAGATACGGTATTTTGGGCGCATAGCTCGGTGGAACTGGTAGCTGGGGTGGTTAAATGGGAGGATTGGCTTACTGTTCACTGGATGGTGCGATTCGGTGGTGCTGAGTAATTATTTAGCTTACAAGCGCTCGGATACCCTATTGCAAGTGGGGGGGGACATCTGGATATCCGGCGCCTTGTTACGCAACTACCCAGCTATGCGCGATAGCGAAAAGGGGAAAGAAGAAAAAACTCGGTTTCGTTTTTATAGACGTTTTATGCTGGATGCAAGTATCATACGTCTATCTCTGGATCTGGCATTGGGGGACTAGAGGGTTGGGAGTACATATAGAGTGCACCAAAAACAGCCGATCCACAGGATAGGGTTTGAGAGAGTGCTGTAGACATGGGAGTATATTCTAACTTTGCAAACCGATTTGAATGGTGATTCGGTTTCTTCTTCCCAGCAATGGTGAAGTGGAATATGCTCATTGGTGATGGGTGGGGGTACTGAGGAAGGACAAAAAAACCCCGGCCAATACCGTCCTCTCTGCACACTGATGGGCAGAAGAAGAAGGAGCTGCACGAAACACTGATTAGCAAGATCAACACCAATCCGTGTGACGGTTATGGGTCATCGAAGACAGCCGGAATATAGCTAGCCGTTAGTCCAGTTCGCTTTCCTCCAAAGGCTCTCCGTGATCACTCTTGTGTTAATTAGTGCTGGTAGTACATGGCCTAATGCTTGTTTTCGGCATGCCTGTTTTCGGAATAGCCTCGTTCCATGGGTGTACTGTACGGTAATGACCGCTCTGACGGTTATTTTTAAAACCATCCATCCAGCGTAAGCACAATACCTTTGTTCCTAAAGCAGTCGGACACCCCGCCCCGCCTACCCAGCGCTCTATTCGAAAAACTTGTCGTTGGAACTCCAAGAGTGGTGGGCACACCTGCCCATCAACTCTAGCCGTACTGCGGAACAAATACACCCTTCCTTCCCATACATTCTTTACACTCTTTTCTTTTCTTTTCTTTCAAACAGGAGACGTGTTGTGAATTCCTTCCGTATTATAAGGAATATTAGGACCGCCCGACCGCCTAACAGGGCTTTCTAGGGGAGATTAGGTTGCCAAACAAATTTCGGGAGATGAACTTGCTATGTTTGAGCAAATTCCAGTATTCCGGGAACGCAATTGTACCATGGGCGGCAGGAAGCTGCAAAGCGAAAAGTAAGAGAAAGCTATGCGAGTGAGATTATATGATTTGTGGGGGCCAAGTGATCGAGTGAAGGGTAAGGAATAAATAGTAGTGTGGGGGGGTTATAGTGGAGTCACTAACAAGACGTTGATGGAGTTTAAAAAAAAGAAAGAGGGGGGGAGGGAAAGAAACAAGGGAATATTCAAGCAACCTGGAACTGTTACCATCGCATGAAATCACTCGTTGTGTGTGTCAATGTGTGAGGAGAGGGCTACTTGGTCGTTTGAAGAGTATCCGGGCACATCTGAGCGGTCAATAAGTGCAGTCGCCCGCCCGGTCGCTTTTTAAAACCAGCCAAGTAGTCTATGGCCTACAATGAAATTCGACCCATCCGGCAGAACATTGACTAAGGCAGTCTGCTTATAGGCGAGATGGACCTCTGCAAAACTTCAATGACTTTGGCAGGGGCTGTTTTCGTTTTGGCACCTGTAGGGATCGTGGATACCCCCCCCCCCAGCTATACACCGATGCTAGGGGGGTGAGAATTGAATCTTCTATGGTGGATATTTATTGAGTTTCTGTGATAATATTTTAGAGGTATTGGTTTAAGCAGTCAAGTTGTACAGTACTTGCATATCTCAAGGCGGTTTGACTGTGTGTGGGGAATTTCCGGACTCTGGCTACTGTAATGTATAGTAGTAACAGGTTGTTGATAAACGTAGAGTATTAGTCCTGGGAGCGTATGGCTAGGGTCTTATATACCCTACCGGGCTAGATCTGCTCGGGATCAGTATAGGATGCTGCCTTCGACCAGTGATCGTTGTCTCCTCGGGTGATACACGTGTGCTGGGTGGTGGATAGGTGGGCTTGAGCTTGTAAGTTGCCATGATGCCGCTCGAGTTTTATCCTCAACCAGCCAACTTAGCTACCAGGGCCATGTGCGCTTTGGCCCCCCTTTTGTCATTGATAGATGTGTAACTTATACCGGAAACCCACAACACTATCTTGGGAGACCTCTATTATGTTGTATGTAGCTACCCTGAGTTAATAATAATATCAAAAGTCGTAGGGCTGGCAGCTGAGATCTGGGTGACTAGGTGAGGTGGTCCCCGGGCTACTGCCGCCGTTTGTCGAATGGGAAAGCTTTAAAGGGCCAATAGAAATGGGAATGGTGCTGAGTCTGGTCTGTTGAGATTTTGCCCTATGGGTAAATAGCTAAATTCAATTAAACGAAAATTGGAGGGAAGTGTTGTATTATTTTTCATCTTTTCTCCTTCCGTTTTTCCTCCTCCAGCTGGTCTCCCCTTGGAAAAGGCAGTGCCATAAATCAACTCGTCAGTAACAACAAATCAAATCATTTCCTCGTATCAGAGCAGTGAGCGAGCGAACTGTAATAGCAAATAGGAAAACTTCAATCACACCAACTCTTGACAGTGTTCACTACTACAGTAGTAATAGCAGTGTCCCAGAGTCTGTACAGCAAGTCACTGTTCTGGTCCGCAACTGCCAAACTCCCGCAATTCCGACAGACAGACAATAAGACCAAGAAAGAGTGGGGGGTCTCAGAAAGATATTATGAACAAAAACCTACATAGGAAAAAAAAAACAGTACTGTACTGTACTTCACGTTAGAGGTGGTGAACGGCTGGACCCCCGAACTTATACCGTAACCCCCTTCCAGCATAATGAGGAGCATGCTAGCATCGTCTCCAACACCTTCCGAACGATTATTCCTTCTACAAAACTTTAAACCTCAAACCGCACTCCGCAACACGATTAGGAATCTTTATTAATTCTCCATGGAACTACTGTATTATCCCTTGGCTGTCTCAGAGAGTAAAATTGGCAACCGGGCATGGTGAGTCCAGATCGGTCAGCAGCTAGCTAGCTAGCTCGCTATTTAAGGTTAGAAAACTTGGGCTTTTCAACACCCAAGTGACTTTGCATCATAGCAGCCATTAAAGCTAATCCCTAGCGAATCATAACACCCGAATGGCTCTAGAATAGGATTAGCGTGCCTGGTTGCCGATTTCACGGTTCTTGGACCGTCCGGGATAATGAATGGGGTCTGGTGACAGGAAGGACTGGAGGCGATGGCTATTTCACACCAAAACCGAGCACTCTTTACCGACAATCTCATCACTCCCAATGAATCTGAGGGTTCCACTTTAGGCCAAATCAAACTGAGGAACAGGTAGAGAGTATCATTATTTTCAAGAAAAGAAATTAGCTAGAGGGTTTATGGGGTTGAGAAGACAGAGAGAACCCAGGACAAAGGTGGTTGTCATGTATCTTTTGTATGGCAGCCTCTACAAAATCTCAAGTCACTCTCCAATCCTACCACATCATTGCACGAAAAATCTTAAGTTAGTAATTTATAGGCCTGATATCTCGATGATAGAAAGAAATAGTTGTCCTCATGCTTCTCGCAACCCCTCAAAATTTCTTACCCGGGTACGGTAGTGTTGATCTGTGAGTTTCTGAAAATGGCTGTTTTTGGTGCAAAATAGCCAATGGCCTAAGTTTTTTATCACCTAGCTTCTTACGAACGTCAGAAGTGTTAACACAGGCAGCTCGGCAAGAAATATTACTGGAGTTCACGGTCTTGCGCCGGGAACGGGCAGGTGGTTTTGGGTAGTGCCGGTCTCATCTTGATGTGGAAAAAAAAAAAAGAGGCACCTGCCCCCCAGATTCTCCTTCTGAAAGGGCATGGTGACATCCAGAATTCCCCACTCTGGAGTATGGATAAAGGGGGGTGGAGGGGGGGGAGGGGGGGGGTAACCCCGATAAAACCTCGCCTTCAGCCCTTCGCTGAGACAGATAAAAAAAATAAAAATGCAACATACCTTACGAGGAGAGACAATTCCAACACTCTGGCGTGGGGTTTAATTATTCCTGTTTTTTTTACTCGTACAGCCGCCTCCGCAAAGCTCCCATGCTGGTACTCTTCCAAGTACCGGTTACGCTCGCCCTTGGAAACGCTTCGTTTGCCCTCCCGTCCCCACTGTTCAGTTAAATAAATCGCGATAAAGGATTACGATGCCCCCCTAGAGGCATCTATGAAAAGCGGTTGTTATCTAAAAAGGCTCCTGCTGGTCTGTTGTCATTGCCCGGAGGCATTATTGCTCGAGTATTCTTGCGACACACCGAAAACTTCTGCGAATGTGGCTGTTTCTAACACAGGCCAGGATTTTGAGGTGCAGTGCACGGCGCATGATCCGGCAGTTAACAACTCGAGTACCGATACCGATACCCGCTTCTCCCTATATTCATACCGATAGGTCAACGAGACACAGTTTGGATATTCCTTTTTTCATTTTCCTCCTTTCTTTCTTTTTTTCTTCTTCTTCCATCTTTTCGCATTCACCATCGTCACGTACCGTGCGGGGAGAGGGGAACTCCTTGCTTTTTTTATTTTATTTTTATGAAGGGTTGTCTTTTTTTTTTTTGCACTTTCTTGCAAAAGCCAAGAACCTAATACCACAACCCCTCACTGCTCATCAGCTGGCCAGTGGCCTCCGAGTGAGAGTATGTGACGTCTCCACAAGCCCTATCGGAGATATTCCGCAATGCAGACTGAGGGATATCCGTCTACCGGTATGGCGATAACCGTGTTTTACCAGGCCAACGAGCGAAACGGGGATTTCCTGAGTTCGTGAAGGACTTCCCAATTCCCGTTGTTTGTTTCTATCTGGGTTAGGGCGACATATGTGAGGTTATGATGCCGCTCTCTTCTTCACCTCACCAAGTGAACTCGCGATCTCCCGAGTTTAAACTATCGGAATTATGAGCGCACACTATCTTTCAGGTGGAGTGTGAGCCTTAACCTGCGAACCCCGAACCCACCGCTGCTGTCACGAGCTTGAATTAAGCAAATTACTGCTTCCGAACCCTTCTGGTGGGGTAGGTGGGTGGTTGGGGATGAGTGGACGGGTCCCTTACATGGCAATAGTTATTAGAGGCTAATGAATGCCTTTCTTCTCTCTAGGAGGAAAAAAGGTCCATTCTTGTACTATACATATTATATATCTTTCCTAAAAAAATAAAAATATAAGTTCACATCTACCGTGCCTCACAGTACTAGCAAACTACTAGTAGTACAATACCGATAAGGCAGAAACCCAACTCCAATCATATTATCCTACATTATACTAATAGCGCACTACAGTACAGTACCGCACCTTAATACGGCACAGAGCGGCACTGCAAAAGCATAAGACTATATAACACCACCCGGGGGTGTCATGGAGGGATGGAGAGAGGGAGGGAAGAAAGCAAAGTCGCACAATCCCGCACCTCCACCACTGCAGGTGCCGTAGGTAGGGCACAAGTTAATATGCCGACTGACACGCATCTGAGCTAAGACGTCAAGACAAGCTTTCGTTTGCGTTACTACGCTAATATCATACTTGTCCCGTACTCCGATGCGCCCATCCACACGGGTGGAAAAATATGGAACCAACCAACCAACCAACTTGGCGAGTTTAGGAGAGACTGGGGAGCGCGCAAGTATTATACTGTTCCCAGGGGAGGATAGATTCTAGCAAAAAAGATTGGGATTGTTTTTTTACCGACTACGGTAGCTGAATTGCACTTATCTCGCACAATAAGGAAAAACATCTGCCCTGGCACTCGCACTCGTGGTGTTGTCGGTGCTCTTTCGAAAAAGAAAAGGAAAGAGAGAGAGAGAAGAAAAGAGAGAATAGAAAAGATTCAATATTACCAGAGCTGGTGAGTATAATAATAATACTGAGTATGATACCCAAATGATCTCGTTATAAGTCATGGTAGGAATTCGGTATTTATGGTAATGACAAAAAAAAACCAACCTTTGACAAACCTTTACCAAACCTTTGAGGCCATGAAATGGACTTGAGAGGGGTCTTTCTTTAAGGCACTCTAGTCCTGCACTATGGTTATACTGGTCTGGATTTCACTGCCTATTGTACCTTATTGCCTTGCCTTCTTCCTTTTCTTCACAGATAACTTTCCCGTCCGATGGAGGCTGTTTCAAACATTCCTGCATCTAAGTATCCGATCTCACAGATCTACATACATTAATATCAGTAGTACCGGTAGCAGCAGCAGCAGCAGCAGGGTTACTAACATAGGTATGATACTGCAAGCGATTTTTCAGAGGATGAGTATGTAAATATAACATTCCCCCAAGACGGATTTTGATCTAGGGAGAAGGGGAGATGGAAGGTTTTTTTTAAAATAAAATAAAATATGATACCAGTTAGGGCATCTCTCGAACGGGTTCTAGAGATGGCCAAATCGAAAAATTCACTGGGAGGATTTTCCCACATAGTATGGCACTGGCGCTCTGGTCTGTCGTGGGCTCGCTATCATACCTTCCTCCGCTTGGGATTACACTATTGGCATCATTACCACCATCGTCATCACTTCGGGGGATTCGAAAGGGACCACTCGAAAATTCCCATTTGTAAGGTGTCTATCTTATAAAGGTTGGTGTGACAAATAGCGCCTTAGTTCCTTCCGCCTTTTGTCCATAGTACTCCTCCTCCTCACTGTCTACATCTTTTCAGTTTCTCCCCTCGTTATCGCCAATACGTATTCAACGGTATTAAGTCATTCTCTTCCAAATCCCTAGCCCCTTTTCTTACGAATTCAAATTCTAGTCATCTAGCATCTAAGGTATGATGTTATAAGAATTTTTAAGATTCTTCTTGCCTTGTTACTTATGATACTTTTTAATTTTATATGATATAATATCACAGACTAATTCCGATTTGATTCAACAGTTGGCATGATTTTTCTAATTATGTTTCAAGATCATGGCTGACTTTAGCTTTCGGTATTCAAAAAAAAGTAAAAGCATTTAGGTGACGATTTGATACAAGAAACTGATATATATGGTGAAGTTAGTGGGTGCTGATTATCATAAAGTCCTCGAATCATAGAGCTAGATTTTGGTATAATATTCATAATAATATTATTATCATATGCTCCAGATAAACCCGTTGCAGGTAAAAAAGCACACTTAACCTTACTTCACTTCCTGAGAGCCAAATAAAGCTTCAGGTGAGTATTCAAGCCAATCTAATGTCTGATCTAATTACTTATAGGTGTCGAAGGGGTTTATTTTATTTTTATTTTAAAAAGAGAAACAAAGGACTAATACCGGTACTGCATATCGCCAAAATCTGACCCTTTTCGCTTTTTCCTGGATCTGAGTGACATGCAACGGTAGTTCATTTTTTTTTTTATTAAAAAAAAGGAAGAAACACTTCGACACTACGAGTTCGATCGTACAGTACAGGTGGCCGATAGCACAAATACAACCGTCAACGAAAAAAAAACAAAAACTGGGAGTGCAAAAAACCCAACACCCAGAATACCACCATATACTGGTAAACACAAAACTCGCTCACGCACCAAGCCAACCACAAAAACAACCACATCCACCACCACCCAAAATATTCCTGATCCTCTCGGACCTAGAGCGTGCGCAAAAGCGAAGAAAAGAACCTAAGAACCCCATTCTCTCACTCCCTCTCCCTCTTCACTCCTTTCCTCCGCAACTCATACCAAATTTTATATACGTGATAGTTAGCTTAATCAATGGGCTAGTTGGTCAGTTTTACTTCACTGCTACTAGTATCCAAGGCAAAAGAAAAACAACACTCGAAACTCCCGGTATGCATGCAAAAAAAGAAATGAATAGCTGGAGAAAGAAGAAACACCGAAATATGCACGTTCCACTTAGACATAGACTGACGCTCTCATCCATCCCGCCGTGAATGAATCAATGAAAAACAAGTGATGGAAATTTTTGTGGTTGAGAGGTATTTGGTTGCTGCTACCGTACTGTGCCGATAAGCCGCGTGACATGCATGCAAAAAAGAAGTAAAGAAAAAAAGCGAGAAGGGAAGAACGAGGGCGGAGGAGAGTGAAAAAGTGAAAGAACGACCATTTTTGTATGAATTGGGCTGACCCGTAAACTTTGAAATTGTCGATGATAATGATAGAAACTCGACGATTTGTTGCTAGTCGTTTAAACGGAAACCCCCAACCCAAATCCATCCATTATCTCCTGGTTAGGTCACCCTTCCCTCCCCCCTTTTCCTAATCCCAATCTACCGAATAGTCATCTGCTTCGCCATCTTATTCCCTTTCCCAGTGATACTCGACCCCTCACGAGCGCTGCCAGAAGAACCAGGGCGCTTCTCAAACAACTTCCAGAACTTGAGGTTCTCGTCACTAGCGCAGGTCGCCAAGGTCTGACCGTCGGGGCTGAGAGCAGAGTGTAGGATTCTTGTCTCATGGGCCGGAATCTCTACGTTGCGGACAAGGTTTGGGTAGCTCCAGATGTTGAGTTGGTTGTCAGGCATTCCATGGCAGGAGACAAGTTCGCGGTAACTATAATAATAATAGCGGGACTTAGTTATGCAATAGAAAAAAAAAAAATAGATGACGAAGTGGGTTAACAGAGAGGAAATCCTTACTTGGTGCTCCACTTCAAACTAGTAACCTGGCTACCAGTATCGATCGAGTTGACTCTAGCGCCAGTGGTTGAATTCCAGAAGTGGATGCAACGGTCGTAGTTACCGCCCCCGGTAGCAAGAAGGTTGAGTTGCCAGGGGCACCAAGCGAGGGCTTTAACTGCGGCCTTGTGGTTGGTCTTAGTCCACTTGGGTGTCTGAATGGACCTGGCGTCCCAGATATTGACCAGGTTATCGTTACCACCACTGGCAAGTTGTGCGCCATCAGACCTCCACTCTAAACCGCAGACTTCAGAGGTGTGCGAGAGGAGCTCGGCAGTTTTGTGCTCCGCGATGCGGACGTCGTGGTTAAAGATGTTGCCGGAGCGGGAGCCGGTGGAAAGGATGGCCTTGTTCCAACTCATGACACCTACGCGAGATTGGTGGCCGCCCATGGTACGAAGCTTAGCCTGGTCTTCCACGTCCCAAATCTGAACGTCGCCGGAATCGAGCCCGAGAGCGATGTAGGCTCCGTCTCCTGACCACTTGACGGATGTAACGTAGGTGTCTGGCGAGGTCTCGCACAGGGCATTGACATTTCCGGTGTCGGCATTCCAGACGTATACGTGACGCTCGAGGCCGATGGCGACCTGGTTGTTCGAAGACCAATCGAGAAGGTTGAGGTAATAGTCATCGACAAGGCCGGGAGCGTCAAGGACACGTTCTGGCGCAGTCAAGATACGGCGGCGAAATTGAGTTGCTGAGGCGACTGGCTTGAGCGGGCGGTTGTATTGCGATCTCAGATCAATTGGCTTGGACGACTCTGGTGCCGAAGGCTTGAAGGCCAAGATGCGAGTAGCAAGGTTAACACCACAAGCAGCGGCAATCGAAGACTCATACTCCCTAGAATCGGTATTGGGACGCTGGTAAAGCTCGCTAGTATCATCGCCAGAGGTGGAATTGGTCGAATCGGTGTCGTCGCTACCAAACACCCCACCACTCAAAACGGAATTGGATCGGCCATGGCCAGTGCCCGGACGGGAAGAGTGTTCAATCTTCGAGGAAGCAGTCGGAGAAGATGCCCCACGGGTGGGAATGAAACGATCGCCGTTGATCCGGATAGTGGTCTTCCCAGTCCCAGATCTAGTCTTCCTCTTGACAGGGGTCTGACCCGCAGTAGTACCAGTTCCCGTCAATGCCCAATCGCTAACACCGAGATCAAGACGAAGCGGTGAAGCAGCCGATCTAGCGATATTCGACTTCGGTGAAGGAGCGACCCTCGATGACCGAGACTTTGACGAACCCGAAACATTCAATGAAGCAAAGGCAGAAGTCAACGAGCTGCTGGTTCGGGAAGGAGCATCTCCAAATAGATTGGCCTTGCGAGGAGGATCGGCATGCCATGAAGGGTCGTGGTGACGACGACGAGCAGGAGGGGTGAAAGGAGAGGCGTTGTTTGGGCTATTCCTTCCCCGAGGGGAGGGAGTAAGCGGCATACGACCACCTGCGGCCCTGGTGGAGAAAATTTTGGAGTGAGATCTCACGGGTGTCTGCACAGCTGTAGTAGCCATTTCGGATTAAAACGATATCTGAACCGGGTTATATATAGTGTGAAGGATATAATATAGTTGCTGATGAATCGTTGTATCTTGAACAGGATCTCAACCAAATGATTCCTGAAGGCCGGTGGCTGTCTCTGAGAGTTGTGCTGTTGGAAAAGAAAAAGCGAAGTAGCAAGATGAACTATCCAGCAGTTATTGTGCAATAAGAGAGTTTCTTGTGTGAGGAGAAGCAGTGTAGAGGATGGAGATGGTAGGAAAAAGATTCATAGAGAGTGCGAGCTCCTGTGGCTTTTGTAAGTTGAAAGTGCCAAGACGTAAACAACAAAATAGTGGACTGGTCGTCAAGACAACGCAAATTAGCCGACACCAGTTCTAAATTTGAAAGCGGTTGCGGCATGGTGGCTGGGGCAAGCAAAGAGAACCATATCACGGTAACCTCACTTGAACCCAAACTCTGCAATTTATTCGACATCCGCATCACGGAACAAATGTGGCCAAGTTTCTTTCTGATATCTTTCTCCGCTGGCCAACCAGGGCCCGAATATCTTATATCTACTCTGAGCACTCACTCCCCCCATGCTTTTGCAGCACCATTCTTTCAACAGCTCACATGTCCACCCCAAGAGAAAGTCGGCCCCCGCAAAACTCCAGTACAGGCAAGAAGCCCCCATGACTTGCCTTCCCCTCCCTCACCATGGCAACGCCCTTGTATTATTTTTTTTCCCAAAAGAAGGAAAAAGGTTTTTGTCACAGACTCACAATAGAGTTATGAACAACCCTGCGGCTGTGGGTGAATGTTTCAGACGTTCCCCAGGCCCTCAGACCGCCTGCCCCCGCTTCCTTTCCCTTCCCTTCCTCTTCTCTGACCTACGGCTATGGTATGATATCTCTTTTTCATCGCGTGCCGCTTCGCTAAGTTCATGAAGATCTTGGTTAGCTAGGTACAGGATGGTAGCAGCCAACTGATGCGAGAACTGGACTGTACCAGTTGGCGTCACGGTAAGCAGAATAGCAAAGAAAGAAGTTACGTGATATGGCACGATCTCGGATTGTGATATCTTCCATTGCTTTGATTACAATACGTTTCCCTCTCCTTGTTTGAGGGATGAATACCAACATACAGTGATAATGTGACACAGTATGGTAGGCGAAGCCATCGCTGGATCGACGTTTTCCTTCGGACGGAACATCCCAGGCTCCGGTGTGATGCGATACGCTCATGGTAACCAACCCCGTGAGCTCTTTGCGAAGACAACAATAAGGGTGCTTTGTGACTCGCACGAACGATTCCTTTTTATTTGTTTAAATTATATCTTTCCCAATTGCTGATGAATATTCTCCAACCAGGTCCCTGCCAGAGCAAGAATACTAAAACATAAAGCGTAAAAGGTGAAGGAAGTAGGACGAATCGAGCGAAGTGGGATAGAGCATGAAAATGAAATGAAGGATAAAAAATAAAAACAGAGAAATGATATGAAGAAAAAAACGCCCCTAGTTACAAGATCATATCGTAAAGAGAAATTAATCCCTTTTTTAAAAAAGATGAAACGGGAAGTGATCGGAAAAAATAAAAATAAAGTGGCAAACCTTGAATAAAACCCCGGAACCCATTTTTCCCCAGAAATAATGTCGTAAGTATGATAGAAAGAAATTTTTTTGAAAGAAAAAACGTCTGTCTGCCTTTTCTGTAGCTAACTCCCTCCTCTTTTTCCACCTCCGAAAGGATATAATAGGAAGAGAAAAAAAATAGAAAGCGATATCAAGAAAATCAATGGTACGCCAGACAACACCATATCAAACAAGGGAGAGGAAAAAAAAAGACAAGAAAGGGGGAGAATTGCAATAGACAAAGGTGGAAGAGAAAAAAAAAACTCCATATCGACTGATTCCTTTACCACCGTTAACAATTAATTTGAGGGGCCTTGGTAGTCCAGTTCAAGTTGACTTTTGGTAGGCGGTTCCAGTGCACTACAATGAAAGGAATCAAAAACTCCGGTCTAGAGAATTGAGATCGGGAAGGAAGATCGCTATTTCGTTACCACCCGCTTGATGCTGGAAATCTTCTTATCTTCGACGCCCCAGTCTGGCCTTCGAGCTATCCAGATGTGCCTAAGGGATAAGCGTTAGTGAGTTCCCGAGAGGTTTTCTGTAGAAAGTAAACACATACATATCACTATACGCGTGTATCCGTCGGTTGTTGATATCTTTCTGTACCGGCCCAAGTAGATTCTTTACATCGTCGACTGACCACCCTCCTACCCTAGTCATAGGCGCTAATGTATACCCCTCAAGAGCCTCCGAGAGTCCAAGGTTGTACCAGCGTCCGCAGTCTCTGAGATAATGATCCGACGGCCAAGGGCTCAATGGAAGCTTCAGCACCACCTCTTGGACGTCTACAAAACCCGCTTCCCTAAGCAATTGGCCCGTCCGTGCCTCATATCTCAGCGGCTTGCCTGCGCGCTCTGTGGTTTCAAGCAAGTATTGTTGCCACTGATACAAAGCATGGGCGGTGGTGAGTGTACCGTCATCAGTACGAGCCTGAATGTCGATGTCGACGTATTCAACCCAGCCGTAGCCGGGCTTGAGATGTCTAAAAGTAACGTTCGTCAGCTTTGGACTACGTATGCTAGATTGACGCAGGAACGTACTCAAACGCTCGGCGAAAAAGCGTAGGCCAACTAGAGACGCTCCCACAACCGGCCCGAAGATGAATCAAGTCAAAAGAGTCTTTCCCTAATGTCCATTCACTTTCAAAATCGCTAATTTGGAATCGAAGGTTACGTGGGATCCTATGCAGCGTTAGATTAGCAAGATAATTCTTCCTGTAATTGGATTTCGTTTGCCTACCATTTCGGTTGTATTAATGATAAATCGATGCCGATGACCTGTCGCAAGTTAGGCGTTAGAATTTGGTTTAATTGTGAAATTATTAAAAGAATCCTTTCTACCTCTGCATCAGGATATTTGCTAATTGATAAATTAGTAGCCGCTTTCATAGTAAGAGCGCGAGGGAAACTCACTCGGCCATATCGATTGCCCAAATGCCGGTCCCAGTGCCGAGATCCAGGATTCTGGGTGGGGAATAATTCCTAGTGATCGGGGCACGGTGAAGTTCGTCCTGTCGTGCAACAAGAAACATCTTGTGGTAGATGTCAAGGCGGTCCTGCTCTTTCTTTGGAGACGTTAGCATCGAATTCACAACCCCCTCGATATTTCATAGAGCATGATAGAGATAAAAGACTCGTTAATGATATTTTTTGAAGGAAAAAATTGTGCAAACCTCATCATTTGGATACATGTAGGCACCACCTCGGTAGCCGTGAAACCGTCGACCATTCTCAAATTGGTGCGTGTTGCTGTCAATTGATATTGATGTGAGCGAAATCCATACCTCTAATTTGAATTTTATTTTATTTTTATTTTTGCTTCGACCATTTGAGCCACGAAGCGAGGGAGAAGATCTCTTACAGGTTATAAGTCATGATTATTATTATTTATTTGTTGTTTCTTTCCTCCAAGCCGGGGGGGGGGGGGATAGTGGAGCGAGACTCGCAGCAGCGAGTTGGCCCTGGCGTGGGAGGGTCAGTGAGGGCCAAGGGGTGGAAAAAGCTGAGGGGAGACGAAGAGCGAAAGTACCGTATGAAAGCGAAGACGGGGGTTGAGGACTGCAATTTAGCAGATCAACGGAGAGGCGGGGGAGGGAGAGAGAGGGAAGTGATAGGAGAGGGAGAAGGAAGGAGGAGAGGTGAGGTGAGAGGTGAGAGAGGAGAGAGGAGAGGGCGGTAAAGGGACTGGAGAGAGATCAAGAGGGCAGCAAAAGTATTTTTTTTTTGACGGGCGGGTGTTAAAATGGGGTGGGGGAGAAGGGGAAAAAGAAGAGAGGAAGGGGCGATGCGTAAATATACTTTTGCGAGCAGAGCAGAGAGGGTGGTGAAGAACCCGAACCAGACTGCTGGGATCCCCTTTCCCAGCAGTGTTGATGCTGCTTAGTTAGTGCTGAGTGGATGGGCGAGCGGGTGAGCGTCCAGGGATGGGATACGGTATCATACCATAACTGAGTGCTCGCTCCCCATGCCCCATCGACTAGGACCCTTTTGTGGTATGTGTGCGTGTGTGTCTCCGCGTGTGTGCATATGCATAAGGTGGGTGTGGTGGGTTGATGAATTATGCTATGCCTATGCCTATGCATAACTGGATGGGCTCCTGATCACCCTGAACGAGCCATCTGCCATACATGATTCACCACCCACTCACTGCTTCCTACGTTATGCGGGTGAGGACATTATACCAATTCCTCCCTACTGTGCAGCGCAGCTCTTCTCCTCCTCTCTCCTCTCCTCCCCTCCCCCAAACCCATCCTTGCCCCAGCCCATCCCTCGCCGTGGGTCGGTCCCTTTACTGTAGTTCCTCCCCTCTCGTGCATAACTCTGCATCACACCGTGGTCTGGTTCATGGGCCTGCTCTTGAACTGCCCTTGCCCTGGTCCATGTCTGCTGGCACCTATCATACTGTAGATATTCTCATGATATGTCCGACAACCATTCCAGATGATATACCGACAGATATAATTCTGCCTCCATATCATGTCGCACAATATTAGAGTATTTTAGAAACGTTTGAAATGTTGGAGGGTTGTTGTTTGCTGTAGCTTCGAGGGGTGCTGCACCTGCTTCAGTGCTAGTGCTAGCACAACATAGTGGCTCGCCGCCCGGGGCATTGGTTTCTAGATCTGCCCCCTCTACCGTCCCATGCTACCCACATAGCACGGTGGTCATACAAAATGACTTCCACAGTACCGGTGTCCCCTCCTTCCCGGCCTATCTTGCCATTTCTCCAGCATCCCATCCCTTCTCCCATCCTCCCTCCTCTTCCTCTTCCTCCTCCTCCTCCTCCTCCTCCTCCCTTTCCTCCCATTCCTCCCCACCTCCTCAATCTGCAGATGCTCCGACCGTGTCCTACGACCGTTCTCCTAAGCCCCTCCTTCCCCGACCACATCATCTCTGTTCATTTTTACCATAATTGAACCGTGGAATATGGTACCACAGTGGTGTACATACCCGACCCAGCATGCCACTTCCCTTGTGCACATGCACGGTACTATACACGCTATCCCCTGGACCCAAGCTTTTACGCTGGGCTCGTTATTCTCCCTGCTTTCCGCTTACTATTCTAGCAATTGGGTACAAAAAAAAGGCAAATATGGAATAATGGGAATTATCATGAAGACATGACAATCGCTAATTGGAAAGCGTTCTGTTGACCTGGGCTGCAGGGTGTGATGCTCGGGCGTAAAGCGACGAAAGGGAAAGCGCAAATTCGGCAGTAGGCAACGCAGCCAGGAAGCAAGCTGGGCAGCCAGGCACCCTTCCTCCTTCCCGGGCGGGGGATCCAAGCCAACCAGCTTTGCAGCGAAGCAGAAAGATGTGCATCCACCTGCTTGCAGCGCATGCGTGTTCCGTTGATTGCACCCCGCCCGTCTGGGTGAGGAAGAATCTTCTCACTCAACTTTTTTTCTTTTCTTTTCTGCTTTTCGCCTGTTCATTTTTTATTACTGGGCTTTCGCCTTATTTTTTATTTTATTTATTAATTTCATTCAATCTTTGGTATCCTCCCCTTCCTTCCCCTTTTCCTCTTGGATATCGTGTAGACCCGATTTTATTTTACTTGATCCACTCTTAATTCTCATCTATTTCTCTTCTCTCCAGTGCTCTCGCAGTCCCGGGAATGGAGTGTGGGCGGTGGAAGGGAGGCCGCGACCAGATGGATGGGAGAGGGAGTGAACCCGGCGGGTTTGGGTCAGGCACTTGGGGAGAAGAGATTTCTAAGCCAACCAGAGCTGCAGGATTCTTGTTACATGTCCCGACACTCCAGTTGCCCCACTCACTTGGACTCGATTGTGCATCCACACAGTGAGGGTTACTCTTTCATTGCTCTCCATAGGTTACCGCTAATAAACCCGCAGGAGAGCTGTGCAATGGGGTTGCTTTCGGGGGGGGGGTCCGCTTAAAGAAATTCCCACTTACCCGCCACTAACTCCTTTCCCTGGCTACTTTTGCCAACTCTGTTCTTGCCAGTTGGGGGCCAGCCTTGGTTTCGGGTCATGAAGAGCGTCTGCATTTGGGTGTGGAACCAGTGCCCCGGGTCAGTGGGATAAAAGAAAAATCACGCCCAACGTCATGGGCCCCTTGTCAAGTGGAGTCGCAGATGAGCAGGAAAAATCGTCGACTGCCGGTTGCTCCAGAGGAGAGCCAGTCATATTGCCAAAAACTATTGGCTGTTGCGGGTGTTCTGTATCTTTCTCCCTCCTCGGATGATACCGGTACATAAAGAGTCCAGTGTTCTGTGATAGCTTTTGTCTGCTACCGGTATCATCCTCTGCTTAAGTGCCGGTGGGTTCTTCAACAGTTACCGGTATCCTACAATTCTAAGCGCAACGTTATGGGCCAGGCACTCACTATTTAAGCGAATTAGTTTGACGAAACACGGGCCACATCCAGTCGGTTTTTCGAGAAATACACTTGATGTTACCCCGGAAGTTATTCAAACGAAACACTTTTGGGGCATCATTTGGCCTTTCGGCATTTCCACACAGTTTTCGAGCTCCACTGGAGCACCGTACCGGAATTAAGTATTCAAGGAATTCTAGCAATACACCTAAGACTAGTTATGCTGCCGGCAGTCAATCAACCATCCTAGGCAGTCAGCACAGAGCTCCCATACGGTATGCCATGATATCATTCTCGCCATCCAAAGAATCCGTTTCCCATACCGGTACTGTATTGCGTTGGCATGTCAAAAATCCCTCTTAAAGCTTTGACCTCCGTACTATCCCCTGTCGGACAGGCGTGGTTCGCTTGCGTCTCGATTCTCGATCGAAACAGGGTTGATCACCTGAACGAATAATTGGGCAGTGGAGAGTGGATGAATGCCCCAGAGCCACAGTCAATTTTCTTCCACGGTATGCCTTGGGCTAAAGCTTCTGCCAGCTGTCTTTCTCTCATTTTGTTTGGATCTACCGTTCTTAGTCTTTCATCCTACCACTATGATCGTGATTGGTAACACCTACTCTCGAGCAATCAACCGGGGCTGGGCTGGACAGGGAACAAAGCCACCGATCGACCAACGCAGGAAGTCCGCGAGAGTGAAACAAAAACGCAGGCGGTGAAGCGCGGAAACGCGGGTAAGGAACCCAATTTATTGGGATAACTTGCAACTTGCACAGTTCGATTCTTTGCCGGTCGCTTGCGATCGCGAGATGCTATCGTATCCATGTCATTTCGAAACCAAAGCATCGCAGCAAGCGAAAAGGTTAGGCAAGGTCCAGGGCTACGGCAAATTACATATTCACGCGACAGAAGCACCGGATACCTGGCCTCTGTAGGTTTAATGATATTACTAAAGGTTTACATCGGCCGGCTCATATTTTGGTCAAGGGATCCTGGGAGAGTGGTCTTTAATCTCGCCCTCCCAGATACGGGCGCATTCTTATCGATTTGGAATTTTTGATGCTGTTGCAACCGCATGGTACTGTACTGTACTCGAGTACAAGGGCAGGTGGGCTGTTGTGGGTGTGTGGGTGTAAAAAATAAAAAAAAAAGGAAAACCAAGCTTGTTATCCGCTTTCTCTCTTGCTCGATATTCTTCTGCCTTCGGGCAGCGACGCTAACGGGGGGAGCATCTCATCGGGAGGGGAAAGGGTTTGTTTTGTAAAAGACAAAATGCTCTGCAAGTTAATGTCGACGCTTCCCCCCGAGTATCAAATCCCCATTAGGACTGGCGTTGCCAGGCTTCAATCCGCATCGGCCTGGAGGTCACTATATAAATGCCGGTACACAGGCTTGGGTTGGAAGAAACCGGTTGACGGTCTGGTGTTTTAACTCCGCATCTGCAGAAGCCCTTTCCGCAAGCCCCATCCAACGGGCGTCCCGAGTAACATAGGTTATGTTGGATACCCTCGGGATGTGGGGATAGTGCTCCTTGGACACAAGATATTTCCTTAATGTAAGCAGGGTGTTTGGAAGCTGCAACGATAATAAAAAGCAGTACTGTCTGGGAAATCATGAGCGGTAGGATTGCTCGCGAGGCTGCGGATGCTCGGTACCGACATCGGAGAATGAAGACGGGAACGGAAGGTGATTGGAGCCGCTGAATTTTTGGCCGGGATTATGGGGCAGGTTGCCTTCCCAGCATCGTGCGGGCATGCAGAGATGTTCAGCTTCTGTGCGAAGGAACTGGGGATCGGTAATTCTGGTATTAGTTTGATAACCCAATCAAGCTTAAATTGTCTCTTTACAGCCGCGCGAGGGTATATATCGGTTCCCAGGTTCCAGGGAATAGGAGCGATAAGTCGGAATAAACTCAGCCAAATACTGATACTTTCTACAGTACCAAGCACCCGCCCACCCAATCCATATCCTGATTGGTGGTGAAACTGCCGTTGTACGGTATGTGCAACCGCCAGGGGAGCACGTCGTTAGGCAAGGCTTTTTTACCCTTCCCCTCAACAGGAATTAAATATGTTTTGGCAGGCCTCAAGTAAGGTCAAGCTCCATAACTTGTAAGTTATTGGGGCGGAGACGGGATATCCTGGTCACTTGCGCTTGGCCCAGAGGACATCACGCAAGGAGGTTGGGTGAAGGCGATACGATCCGGATTCCTTAGGGAAGCCGTAGAGGGGGTGTATCGCAAAGGAAATCACTCTGGAATAACAGCTCTCGTGAAAAACGGGGGTTTGGGGCAGTGGATATAATCACTGGTACCTGTATCTGGTAATAAGTATGATATCTAAAAATACGGCTATTATACGTCCACCCGACCAGCGAAAAAAACCTTGTCGTATTTTTAGATATTTTGTCGAATACAAGTACAAGATATCACCTATTTACTACAGATGGACACAGGGAATATAATAGAACTGTCGGCCGCTGCCGTGCTGGTACTGTACGCAGATGGGCTTCCTTTAAGATCTCGGCGGCAAGCGCTTGCTTAGGCGGAGTAGGCAGGGGCTTTTCTCACTTTAAAACATTTTTCTAGGGACTGCTTCTTGGAAGGTCTGCTTTATTCTTTTATCTGTTTTTATTTTGTCTTTTGTCTTCCTCCGCTAGTATGATCTTGCGCAACGCTATAAGGGTCGTTGCCATCTCTAGAAGAAAACTGGTGCGGAATGAGATGATGTGAGATGTTGGAACTGGGAGATTGAAACGGTTTCTGCCAGCTTGGGGGTTTGTTTCTCAGATTGTGTTTGGATCCACCGATAGACACTCTTCCGAAGTGCTAGAGCTTCTACAATGCATCAAGTGGAAAACAACGTGTGATTTCTCCTGCCCCACTTAGGAAGAAAGATAATTACTTTGTCTACATACCATGTCATATGCAAATGCAGCATGTGCAAAGGAGAGAGAGTTCGCGGGGGTAGCGTAGGGTATTGTGGGACGAGTGGGGGGGAAAGGAGGGAGTTTGAACACAGGTGCGTACCTCTATTCCCGTGAAGTGCCTTGAGTTAAGTTACGTTAGGAACTAAATATATTGAAGGGCGGATAGTATTATAATCGAAAGTCACTTGCATTGGGCATCGGCACTTTGAGATGTCAACTTCATCATATTGAAGGGCGGCGGCAGGCTGAGGAGGTATATAGTGCGGTAACAAGGGGCCGTGATTTTTCCGTGAAATCTCATTGAGATAGCTATGAAAAGGAGGGAAGTGGATAATCCCCCCCCTCCTCCCTCCCTCACCTGTCATCATCACCGACCGACACCGCCCGTTAGAGAGTGAGAGACACCAGGGATCTGCATGTACCGAGCCGAGATGATAGGGAGCGCGCGCCGTTTTAAGTCAGATTGAGACGCTAGTCTGATTAATCAATGATGGGTTGAACAAATGAAAAAAAAAGAAATGAAAAAAAAAGTAAGGCCACTGACTCGGCCTAGACCCAAGGCACTGGAAGTTCGAGCTAACATATCATGCCAGTATTCCACTGCTTCACCCGGTGTCACTCCATTCCGTTAAATCAGGCGGTGGGGGTTACTTTTTCGTTTTCTTCTATGATATCAAGAAGGGCAGGGTGACACAGGGTATAGTACTCCTGCCCACCTATGCTATACCGGTATAGCATTGTACACTACACCACTACAGTGCAGGTGCGGCATTGCTATTAAGAGGAAGAACATTTACGGATGCGCGCATTTGGCGCTACCGAGAGAGTGAGGAGGAACACAGGACAGCATATCTTGTGTACGTATCACTTCAACCAATGCACGGCTTACTCGGTAGAATTAATTAGTCTGCGAGAGCAGATGCGTACATGCATATAGAGTGCGTTTGACTACCTGTGAGAGAAACAGGGAGACAAAAAGAGGAAGAGAGAGGGCATGCGTATAGTACAGAATCGGCGTAAGTTAGCCCAGACTATATCTAAATCACCGGTCTTGGAACAGCTGCCCTGCTAAAAAATAAAAATAAAGTCACAAATACAAACTATGTTAAATTACCTTATCTTGACTTTCGCACACCAGCTTTGGGAAGGAACAAGGTTGCTTCTAGAAAAACTTGAAAATTTCCATTCGGTACTAGTACTTTACAGCCGAGCAGAATTGTGTTGCGAGTACAGCACATGACATATCAGCATACCTTCTCCAGCAACAGCAGATATTCAAGCAATACATTTTCTTTCTGCTCTTCCTATTGCACAATCTCCTGGAGGGAAGAAGGAAATTTTGATTGAACCGGAATCCGGGAATTTAATGCGGAAGGAAGGAAATTACGGTATTTCGATACTGGCTGGCTGGCTCGCACTGGCAGTAGGCGCTGCTTGTCTTGTCTGTCTGCATAGGCAGGTCGGCAGATACACTCCGGTCCGAGAGAGAGACGCATACGGGACCTACGTTCGAACTTCATAAGCAGGTGGGAGGGTACAGTGCTATAAGGAAGTAAGGGCAAGGAAGTCAAAATTAAAAACGGAAAAAGGAGAGGTATGATATGATACACGGAGAGGGAGAGGGGGAGAGGCAGCGGTAGAGAGAAAGGGAATATAAAAAAATAAGAAAATATAAAAAATAAGAAAATAAAATAAAAAGGGGGGGGGAGAGTAAAAAAAATATAGACAAGTCCTTCGGTATGATGTCCGATGCTGAAGGAGTTTTTCATTTATTATACTACAGCGAGCGAGCAAACGAGTACTATACCACGGAACCTATCCGAAACCAACCACATCGGAGGATCCCCACTGTGAGCCCCCCCCCCCCATTTCAGATATCCGCTCTATCAATATATCAATCTATCTAGCCTATCACCCAGGCATCCCGATGCTTGGACTCCAGAACCATAGCATAGCCCGGCCAACACACAACCACAGGGTTGTACGATACCCGCAGCATGCATATTATACCTACCCACATCACATTACAATAGCCCCCCCCCTCCCACCTCTCGAGCCCAATCCCAAATCCAGAACCACCCATCATATAATACCTACCGAACCTACGGCTGCCTCCCCGGCAAGCCCTAATTACTGATGGTGACTACAACACACCGGATCCTTACAATTTGCACATGAATAATTCATCAGCACTTACGCATACGCCCTTTTTTTTTCTACAACTGTGAAACCAAGACGTGTCTATATGGCGCGGATGGAAATGGGGAGGGGGGAGGGGAGTGGAGTACAAGTACCATCCGGTACGTTCGGAGGGGAATTCGGGGCCCATAACCCGAACGAGGACGTGGGGGTTAAGTGCGGTGCGAACCGGGCTAGAGGTGCAAGTGCCGTTCGGCGGCGGCGGTCCTAGACTGGAACCGATATGTCGGGACCTTGGGATTCCGGGTGTATGACTGATTAGTCGGCTGGGGACAGGGTGGGGGGCGATGGGGAATAGTAAGGTTGAATGCACAGTATGATAGTAGTAAAAAGTGAAAGCTTCCCCCCCCCCCCTCCTACCTCAGGAGCGAGCACATCAACGACCTATGTATCCCACCTATCGCCCCTCCAGAAACACCTTAACACAGGCCAATTACTTTTAAAGAGAGTTGTTATACCCGATTCATGTAGGGTCACTCGTAGCACGAACTCTTTTTTTCTTTTTTTTCTTTTTTTCTCTTTTTCCTCCCTCTCTCCGGCGACGCCGGAAGTGGCTTTTTTGGTGCATACAGTAGCACCACTGCGAAGCCTAACCTGGAAGAGAAAATCACAGCGATCCTCCCAATCGCCGGGTCCGTCCATGCAAGAAGGGGCGAGGCACGAGATGCAGTAAGGTCTCGTCTTTGGAGACGGGGCGGACGGCAGTCGACTGATTTACCGTACTTGAAGAAGTGGAGTTGGTCAGTGCGCTGAGTTGGGGGGGGAACACACTGGTACTACCCATGGTAAATAAAAATAAAAATGAAAAGAAAAGAAAAGAAAAGAAAAGAAAGCTGCAGCTGCAGATCTACTCAGGCGGCCAAGCTAAGGAGAGGGCAGACATCTGGGTATTGGGGGGGGGGGTAGTTCGAGAGATAGATAGATAGATAGAGCCCACAGCAACTCGTCTGCACAAGTGAAAACGTGATAATGCAGTCTGTGATAAGCAAGGCGCGATGAGGAAGGGGGGGAGTGGGGAGGGGGTTATGTAAGGAAAGTTTCAATTTAAAATTACTTATATTATTATATACGAGTACTATACTGTGCTCGTGGGAAACATAAGCCTCCCGCTCGCCATCCCGCAGAATCCCAGGAGCAAAAAGAAAAGGAAGAAGGAAAAAAGAAAAGACTAGTGCCGATATCCGACTGCTGTGGGTTGTATGATAGATGAACGGTGCTAATCCTCGCCCTCATCGCCCAGTCCAGGGATAGAGAGAGGGGGAGGGGGGGCTAGCGCAGTCGGGAGGTGGAATCCTGCTGAAATATCACTGCTGCGAGTGAGCCTACATGACTATTATCCTAACTATCAGTATCATACCCCCCCCCCCTTCCTCCCTTAGTTTTTGTTTTGCACTTTAATGCCGGATGAAAGCACGTAAATTAGTTGGGAGGGAGGGAAATCCCGGTCTCGCTAGGCTCTCTCTGCTGTTCTTGGAGATGACGGAGACACACTGCACACTACAGTACGAGTACTGATGCGATCTCCGAAAGGATTGGCGAAGCTGATACTATTGCACTAGCAACTAGGGTTCATAAACATATGTTTTTTTTATATACGAAACTACCTGAGTTTTGAGCAAGTTCTCAAAGGAAGTCATTGCACTGCTTTCTTTTCTCCCCCCCCCCCCCAATCCCCTTCGAACATTGGTACTTGTGGTTAACTCGCTTCGACTTATATACTTGCCCAATCGCTCACTGGAATCATGCAGTACTTGCTCACCCAGTCATAGGTTTTGAGAATCACATACAAGAAGAGAGGGTTCATGAGTTGGAAGGAAACATTCGAAACATCATACCATCAATATCATATGGAACTTGAACTTCGCCCACACACACACACACACACACACACTGGACACACAAGCTGCTCTTGGGGGGAGCCTGCTTTCCTTCAACTCCTTTTAAACATCACACAATAGTGGGGCAAGGTTGAAAATGAAAAAAAACAAAGGAAGGCTTAAGTGGGGCGTTTTTTATATTTTTTTGACCCTACAGGTACCGTATTGTATCATACGGTACTTTCGCCAAGAGCGGTAAGAGCTTATTAGGCCAAGACAGGCGTAGTATTAAACCGTACCTTACAAGCAAGGGGCATGAAGTTCTTCCTTCTTTTTTTAAAAAAATAAAGAATTGGTGACTCTAAAGTAGCCTTCCTTGTGTGCGATCGTTATATGCCTGCCCCTTGCAACTATACAATACCGTTACAGTACGGTACTATATAAATACTCGGGTGTACCCGTATATAAAAAAATCTCGTGTAATAAATCCACACCCATCTCCGGCAAACCCCTAATCTCCGGTGGGCTTTTGACCAAAAGTTTCTCGAGACCCCTGACACGGTATGGTACAAATAATATATAGCCTAGAGTTCATTTGGCTGTTGTTGTTGTTGGATCTCGCTCGTTAACTTGCCCAAGCTAAAACCTATCTTGGTCCGATGTCGCCATTTACAGGGATATTTATTTCGTGACGGTTCGGAGATGTGTGGATTTTCACGAGATTTTACGGATAAGTTACTGTCATATCATAGTACAAATGTTCCTGATTAGGCATTAAATCAAACCCTCATTTCAATACTCGAGATATAGCCCCTGATATTATCATCTGCCCTAATAAATAATAATAATTGGGCCAAAAAAAACTTGGGAAGAAATTGCAAGAGAGAGATGGTATAATGGCAGAAACTTGTGAAATTGTTAATTAGATTCATTTAATTTTTTCGTTGCTGTTTTATACAGTGTTATTCACTTTAGACGTTATCGAGTTAATACCTTACTATGAGCGGGATCCGGGTTTGTATTAGTGGTGTGCGATGGTATACCGGTGTTAAACATGCCCCCCTGGTCATCGATGGGTATTTTGAACATTCTCTCAAGGATTTGCGGTATTGGGGCTCGCTCTGCGATAGCATCCGTCCTGTCTGGGTTATTCCCGTGTTAGTAAGACATGGGAGTGCGGAGGTGATATCCGGGAGTCATGAGGTTGTTCGGTTTTGTTTGATTAGAGAACGGCAGAGTACTCGAGTATAGTGCCGTATGGCGGAGATTTATGAATGCTTGACTTTGTTTTGGTAGTTTGCTAGTGAAGGGTATGATAGTACAAAGTAGGCTGGGGACACATGATAAAAGGCTAGTCTACCCTGGGGAAAGCGACATACATAGTACATACAAACGGACAAACTTGAAAAGAAAAACATATGAAATTGGGGGGAAAGGAAGGGGCTGGAAAAGGGGGAAAATGTATCGGGGGTGGCTACGACCTTTCAGGAGATCGCCAGATTACTGCCACCCTACCTTGGGTATCGGGGGATCTAGAAGAGAATGTCGCAGAGGACGTCCTTTCCCCTCTTTTTCAAGAGCTCCGTCATCGCCTGGAGACTTTTTCTAGTCTCCAAGAATGCGCATTCAGCCTTCGCCGCTGCTATCTTGGCTTCTTCTGCTGCACATTCCGCGTCTCTGCTTTTGCTCACAGCATCAACCATAATGCTGCTTATTTGAAGCAAGCGTTCCTTTCTCGGGCCTTGAGCTTCTTCACTGGCAGAGTTGATCAGATCCATGCAAATAGCGATGGGGTTGGACTCCTTGGATGGGCTCTCGTCAAGGTTGGGAATATAGCCAGAGGTGTAGTATTTGCCCCCAAGTGTATTGAATCTAGATGAGCCATCTGGAGTGCTTGGCAACTGAATAGAGAGGCGTTTGATAAGGTTCTCCACATCGTTGTGAGAGAACTCGGCTTTATTCTCGTGGCGACCGAGCGGTTGTAGAGTAAGGGTCGGAGGGTTTGAGCCAACGACGAGACTAGAAGCTGTCTTTGGCAATTTATCCTTATCCTTTTTAGCTCCACGGGAGAATAGCCCATCGGGTGACATCTTAGGGGATCGATGAAGCCATCCAGCGAGATTCCCAAGAGATCTAGATTTGACCTTCTCTTTATTGACCAGAGTAATACCTTGCTGTGAGTTGGAAGGGTCGTAATTTTCCTTTCCAGCTACGGTGACCGAAGTGGGCGCTGAAACAAGAGAACGGCGTCCAAACCAACTGCGTCCAGGAGAGGGCAAGGTTCTAGGATTTCTGCTTGAACCAATCACACTTATATCCACGAGTGCCTGAGTTTTAGTTGGAGTCAACATTTTTCCAGGAGAGCTTTGTGTGGGCGGGACTCGGGGGAGGGTCTGACTCCCATCATTTCTCTTTAGTGGGCCTTCAACTACCGGTGGGCGGTCTTGAGAAACTCTTCTAGACACACGAGTCTCCGGGCACTTAGTCGGGGCGGTGTTGCCAGGTTTAGAGTTGGTGAATACCAAAGTCTCCTGTTCTATGATAGCTCTAGAGCCACCCATGCCCTTAACGGTATTGCCTTTACGGTGATCTGAACCCCCCAACCATTCACCGCTCGGGGGATTATTTCTGTTGTGGGCGTACTCGTTTTTTGACTTCAGTTTATTTCTGGTTTCTGGATTTTGAGTGATATTGTACGAACTCCTTGCACTATTAGCGTCTACACTAGAGGGGCTCGGATCGGTGCTCTCTGTGAGTGCAGTGTTAAGATTGGCCGTCTGTAAAGTGAAGAACGATTTCGTTTTGATGCCAGAGCCACGGCGAAGGAAATTTTTGGCTGAAGGCAGGGTCCCATTTTGGGCCGCAGCCTTGGGATTCTCAGGCCTTTTGGTAAGAATAATTTTTGAGGGGACGATCGTGCTGTTTCTGCTGTAACGAGGCCTGGTTGTTTTCACGGTTGCGCTGGATCTGGAAGTGCTAGTCGACGTAGTAGTGCTTGTCGATTTTGTAGTCTTGTTTGATCCTGTACTAGTTGTTCTCCAATGAGTTTCAGAAAGCGCCTTCCCATGGCTGGTGCTAGAATAACTGGGATTGACTGCAGCTGGGTTTGTACGTTCATTGGGCGGTGGGACCCCAATGGATGGGACGAGAGGCTGGCTGGTATTTGATTGGTATTCTCTGTTCTCTTGAGGGGGGGTAGGTCCCAGGAGAGGATCCGGGGTCTTGATATCCTCTACTTCAAGGACGCATGACTTATCATGGGCTCCGCCCAGGTGCTCCCCTGCGCTATTTAGAGAATTCTGCCCTCCAGCTGGGTTTGCTGTCTCACTCACAGCCCCGGGGGGTGATAAAAGTGGTCCATCTTCCTCCCCGCATTCCGGTACCGTGGTAATAGAATTTCTGGAGAAAACTCTGCCAGGAGGACGGGTCTTACACTGAGGATAGCCGGATCCAAGAGATATGCCAAATTCCATTGCATTTTTGGAGACTTCAATTAGCTTAGGCGATACTTTGGAGAATCCCGCTGTCGTAAGGATTTCAGATTCTGCCTGCGCCATGGTTGCTATGTTTTCACTGCTATTAGATGCGGCACTCAAAAGTGTTGATGAAGAATCTTCCCTCAAAAGGGGCATGTCCTCATGGATAGAAATGACCGAATTGAACCGTCTCTTGGGAGAGGATAGAAGACTTGACGAAATGCTAGTTCTTGTTCCTCGTTTATCCATAGTATATCCCGGCGCGTGTTTCCCTCGCTGGACTGGCGGCGATATAACAGGATTGTTGGGAAGGAGTTTTGTAGTCGGTGCGATATTTGGAGAACGAGCGTTTGTTGGAACCAAGGGTGCCACCACCGTTTTGGGTTTTGTACCAAGTCCAGGCTTAGCGTTTTCAAGCACCTTTTCAACGGGTAGCTTCCTGTTATTTCCATCTCTCGCGAGGAGACTGCGATCAATGACCCTGGGAGTGGGGATAGTGCTTGCGCTCCTCAAACTGGTAAACCGTCCAAGGTCTACAGCTTTCTCTTTGGAGGGTACTTCGTTTTTCAGGGTAGGATATGTCTTCTTAGCCAATAGTTTGGACATATTCGAAGTAGTAGTACCATCGCCACCTGAGGAAGCACGAAGTGTCTTCGTTAGGCTAGGTTTAGGTTGCGGAGATTCTACTTTTGCTCCTTTGGCTCTTGAGGCAAAAGAGGTTGTTTCCTTTCCCTTTAAGGTTTTCGAAATTAATTTCTTTGTCGTGATCGGCGCCGGAGGAGTGATTGGGAGTTCCTTGTCTTTTCCAAATGTGGCGACGGATCTAGGGATACCGCTGCGTGTACTGGCCGTACAGATGCTCGAGGGTGAAGAAGACACAGTCGTCTGGCCAAGCGGACTCGAAAGAGTCACTTCGGGAGTCCGATCAGGGGCGGATAATTCTAATAGCGTAGTGGCGCCAACTTCGGCACCACTGACTCCATCTGCCAAGGAATGCCGGGGCAATGGCGCAAGATATTCTTCAAGTGCGCCACCATAGACCTGGGAATCTCTCCATCGATCTTCTGCTAAGTGATTTTCCTTCACAGTGCTCAGAATTGGAGAAAAACTCTCTAGGCGAAGAGCCCTAGGTGACTCGCTTGGTGACAAAGAAGATTGCTTGTTTGCGATATCGGTGTAAAGTAAGAATGGTGTTGGGGGAGTCGGGGTGACAAGAGAGTGTGTTTGGTTGGCCGGCGGGAGGATCGGAGATCTGGACAGGGATTTCGACGCTAGAGACCTATTGGGAAATTCCCAGTTGATAGCAGGCGATGCAGGGTCTGACATTCCGTGTTCGATTCTGTTCACCATCTGAATTTTGTCGGCCTGGAGACAATCGGAGTTTTCAAGGTTGGAGGTGGCGGTGGTCGTGACAGAAACATTAGGCCTTGATTTGGTGGTTTCCTCTGAATCGGGCCCGTTCTCATCAAGAAACAGAACACTCTTGTTATGACAGAATATCTGCAAAAACATGGCATATTTAGTAAGAGGTCTAGGCATTAGTATAAGAACTTACTTGTTCGCCAACCCCCAGCTTGCCTCCGTTTGTTTTGATGAGTGGCTCTAGGCCGGTATTGGGTTCAATTGAAAGGGATGCAATACTGCGGTCAAGTTTCTCCGAAATTCTAGCAACGTCTAGATATTCTTCGGATGCTTCTCGATTGCGTAGATATTCAGCAGTGGTATCGATCGTCTCTGAGAACTCGGATCGGCCATGTTTCTGCCTCTGGGCTGCAGCACTAGCCTCTTGCCAGAAATATTTCTCCTGAAAATTCTAAGAAGAGAGTCGCAATTAGTATGGAAAATAAGAGATAAAAGTAAGTATTGAAGCAGGAAGTATTTATAGGAACGGTCAGGATGGCAAACGTTTAAGCTGTCTACTGCCGCTGAATTGGCGCATAGTCCTCTCAGATGGGCAAAGGCTTTAATTGTCCTAATATCGCGGGGTAAATGCGGCAATCTAGACTTTAAGCCATGCCCAAGATCTATGAAAAGATCGCACCACTCGGCCTCAGACAGAGGAATAGTGATCTACTCATTTAGTATGGTGAATTGACTGGAGAGAAAAAACCCGAGATAACTTACCATTGTATCATCCTCCTGAGATTCTTTCCTTGTGTTTTTGGACCCACCTCCATCCGGGGGATGAGGTAGATGGTTTAGTGACATGGCGTATTTGCCGGGCGGCCGGTATGCGGGTTGTTGGAACAAGCGCCGATGTTGTTTGGGAAGCTCGGTTGGTGAGGTAGATGGATGGGTGGTGGAACGGATGAGAGAAGACAAAAGTGGTATCTGTATTGGGGGTTACGTCTTCTTGGGAGATCTGGGGATGGTGTTTTGCCCTTCTTGTGGCCTACTGCAACTTTGCTTGCGTATCACGTTAGGTTGAAGGGCATACGATCTTATTTTTTTAATATGATAATATTGTTATACCTTCACCCGTTAGTCATCTAGTCAGGCCGGCTTAATGGATTCTCCTTTCTTACTAGTGATAATTGAACATATAGCTAAGAATGGCGGACAATATTTGTAAATAGCATTGAGAAACAAATGAAAGAAAGTAGTGGTTAAGTTAGTTTGATCGAGTTAGTTCAATAGGTGGGCTCAAGGCAATGGTTTCTTCCCTAGAGAGTTTTGGAGTTGGACTGAGGGCGTAGCTTTCTTGGGTATCAGTATGAGGAATTATTAGAGTTGTTGTACTGTACAGTGACTGGCGGGTGGGGAAGTCACGGTGCTCGGCATAGGCACTGAGATGAGAGGAAGTTGGGTGGCAGAGTAGTAGGCCATGATATTGCATTAATCGCGTTACATAAAGTATAGCTGAATTTGATGTGAAACTAGTATTCAGTTCCACCTGTGCGGAGAGACCTACTGCTCAATGACCCGAACAACGTCGGGAGCAGCGTCAGCCTTCCTCATTTTGTACGCTTCCTTTCTTTCCATACTCCCATCGGGGCCTGGGTCCTCTCCATAACTTGGCTGATCGCTGGGGGTCAACTCTACTACGATCGTAGGTGCCCGGCGTCGCCCTTTGATTTGTGTAGTGGTAGTAGCATCTCCCGTTGTCCCCTCACTCAGGACTGCAGTTGTAGGGACGCTGAGCGAGTTTCCGCTTCCTGGCTTATGTGCTGACTGTTCCTTTTCTGCCTTTCCCTGTTCTCTGACGATCTTTAAGAGGTCCGGGTAGTATTTTTCCCCCACATCCGGATGTGACTATGTTTCAGGCAGAATGTCAACCCTGCGATTTTTTTTTTTCCTTCGCAATGTGGGAGATGAGGGATGAGTGAGACCTTGACTCGATTGATTAAAGTTGCTTCTCCCAGGTGTTTGAAACGACCTTTCTTAAATGTCATTTCTATTTCATCCGTCCTGCCTCCTTCCTTTCGCACTATTTCCTGTTTTAAAGCCCTAACTTCTTCCGGAATGTCGATACTTTCAAAAGTGGCGTCATACGACACCCCTTGGAAGAAGGGTATCGAGAATCTCGGTCCTGAGCCGGCAGGAGGGGATATAACGCGGTGGGTGGTCGACAAACAAATGCCATCTGTCATAGCTTCAAGGCCTTGCCCTATTGCAACAACTTTAAAATGTTTTAACATCATGGCAGACAGTACAAGAGGAAAGGCGACATTACCAAATGTTCCCTTTATAGGAACACAATCTACCCAATCTCCTCTATAGTTCTGAACTTGAAGACCTTTGTGATCGGTTGCTTGAAGAAGATAGGACGTAAGGAGCGAATCTATTTTTGATCCGGCATTAATGTTTCTCTTCATCATCGGTGTTGGCTGAATGCTGTGTGTAAAATAGCTTCAAACCTTTGTGCGGCCCAACTATAGGCAGAGCATTAGTCCTACGCGCCTTACTGGTATAGCGAGTGTAAACATAGATAGACCGATTCTCTCACCTCCCTGGCTCCCAGTCGCTTGCTCGCCTAGCTCCCCCAAGTCAGGGTATTTGATGACCTTCAGCCTATCCTGCCTCTTTGTTCCAGAAGCACTTTCTTCTGGTGAATCAAAATATTTTTCAAAGTAGTCGGCTGGCAATCCAATAGCCTCGGCAATAAGGCAGGCAAATTTTGTCGAAAGTTCAGTCATTTGATTCATATATTCGGTAAAGGTTTTTCGGAATCCGGGTAAGAGTTCCTCCTTTGGCCAATGATTTGGACCACGGAGCATGCGGTATCTAGGCTCGGAGGGAGAAGGGGCAGGGAGCTCAGTCGCCAGATCAACCTGTTCACGCCAGTCCGTGGCATATTTGGTACTACAGTATGAAGTTTTCTGGGTCAGCGGTTGAGGTGTTTCGAAACCTAATGCCTTGAGGGAACTTTTGAGTTCTTTCTCAGGATTGGCACCACGTGAACTCGGAGAAACACACATTTCGTTTCCAAGACGGCTATAACCTAAAAAGCATGGAGCTGCATTCCCAAGATCAGGTCAGCATTCCCATCCTATGACGTTGGATGTTGCTTCTTGTTTCCCCACACATATGGAGAGCCGCTCGTCGTGACCGTTGTTTGATGCATATCCTCCTCCAAGCTCTCACACAAAGTGCGGGAGAACGAGATAAAAAAGAAATAATCACACCTACAATTCGTCATGTCAACTCTCATCTTCTCACTTTCAGGCAAGTCAAAGAAATCTTTTCCGAGCCTGATGACCTCTTCCACGAGGTCTTCATCAATCCCGCTATTTTTGATGTAGAGAAATCCAACCCCCAGCAAAGTTCGTCTTAATTCATCCAAGAAGGCTGGTTTGGTACTTTCATCTCTTGAGAGGGAAAAATCCAAGACGGGTATGGTCGTAAAGGACGACATTTTGTCTGAGACTTTGCTGCTACCTGACCAGAAGGGTGTCCTAATAATAGTGATTGATTCTGAGAAGAGGGGGAATGGAGGTTGGAAAGCCCCACGAATTATGATGGCACGGTAGTGCTGGAGTATGGGTTTTTATTTCATTTCATTTTATTTTTCCTCGCTTTCCCCTCACTTAACTCGAGATGCAGAAAAGACTTTCCACTCTGTTTCCGGTTTGCCCTGGCTAACGGCTATTCGGCTAGAGCACCGTTCCTCGTAGAGGATTTTATGCCGATCCCATCGCGAACTCGGGGTTTTTTATGCGGTATATGCTCAAAATCTGTGGGCACCCGCCCAGTAAAAGGGAGGCCAGTAAGTTTAGATTTTTGTACTCGTATTTGTGGTATATCATAGAGGTTAATTATTTATTGTGTAGGGGCTGACCTAAGTGGGATAGGGGTGGTTGGATGGTGGGCTGAAGCACTGAAGCACTGGCATTGGGGGTGTTGCCGTACATTCTTTCTTCTCCACCACACCTTCACACCCTTTGCCCCGGAGATCTCGGGTGGTCGGGGGGAGGGAGGGTGGGAGGGAAAGGAGGGCAGGCTGACATCTTGACTGGCTGGTCTGGCTGGCATTTCTTACTGCATCGAAGTTCCTCATTTTGATGGGTCAGATTTTATCGATAACCGAACGAATCAGCAGGCCCTTGCGAACTCTCATGTGGCTTTATGGTCCCTGCACGTGCCCAAGATTTAAATGCATTCTGCCCAAATTGTGGGGAAGCTCCAAAACAACAACTGTCGCACTAGGGGACCTCTAAATGGGGTTTCCGGTAAGGGCTTCCGTCCCATACTAGAATGGTTGAATTCGGGGGAACCAGAGCCTGAGTACTTCTAAGCTCGATATCCCCTCTTCATCTCCAGCCGGGAGTTGAATAAACTTCATTCTTCATCTCCATCCCCCCTCCTCTGCCATCAACTTGGTTCTGCTCATACTCCCGCTGCACACACGGCTCTTCCTCTTGTCGGCTCAGGGGGTTCAACATGCACTGGCCTGCGCCCCTCCGGAGTTCTCTATTGCTGCTGCTAGCAGCAGCGGTCGGCGAATCACAGAATACCCCGATATTCCCAGGGCCTTGGGAACGCTACATTCAGGCACCGGAGTCTCGTCACGTCCGTCCTCAAAAAGTTTACTATACAGAGGGCACTGTTTCTGCCGCTACCGACTCGTCCGGTGTTACGGTTTTGAAAGGTCAGGGTGCCTTGGTGACCTATGAGTTTGCTCAAAATATTGCTGGACGGTATCACTCCTCGCTAAAAAGACCTCCGTCCCCCCCTTTGTTGATTTCGAAGTGGAGTAATAAGGTCTAATAGTTTGTTTCTGAGTTTAGCCTTTTTTTCGAAGTCGATTCGGCCACTACGAGTAAGCACCAGTCTATCGGCATTGCCTTCTCCGAATCCCCTCGGTTTATCGGACGAAGAACGGACGGAACCGGTGACAGAGTCGAGTACGACCTTACTCTTTTTCAGCCCCTAACAAGTGGCCTTAATTCACTCGACCAGGACCATGCTCGCGGTGCGTTCAAATACGTTACATTCTTCATCCCTCACCCCACCGATCCAAAGGCTGGCCAGGCTCTCCCGCACATTACTTCACTCTCCACTAGGTCCATCGCTGCAGAACTCTCAGATTTGACGCAGATGAAATTGGGGACGCGTGGCGGACAGGAGCCCCTTCTTCCTCCTGAAAGTGTTGGTTTTAAAGATATTTGGGTCAAGTATTCAGCTTTCCCGTCACACGAAAACCCGCGTCGATACACGGGGTATTTCTATTCGAACGACAATCTTCTCAACCGCATTTGGTATGCCGGGGCTTATACACTTCAAATTACCACAATTCCCCCCAAAGAAGGGGGAACCCTCATTGATCTGAATAAGGCGGTCGACGACAACAAAGCACCACATGGAACCTGGTATTCTAATTTTACCATATCTAACGGGACCTCCGTAACTACGGATGGTGCTAAGCGCGACAGAATGGTCTACGCGGGAGACATGACGCTTGCCGCTCCTGGAATCGCTGTCTCAACCTACGATCTGGTCTCTGTCAAGAACGCTCTTGACACCCTATTTGAACACTATTATCATAGCTCTCATGATGAGGGCGGCAAGGACAGTGGCATGATCAGATTACCTTATGCGGGCCCGCCTATGGGGTTCCATTTCGAGTTTAGTGATACATATCACATGCATGCACTTCTAGGTGTTTATCAGTATGTGCTTTACAGTGGAGACTTAGATTACTTGAAGCATTTGTGGTGGAAGTACGTTCAAGCAATCGAATATTCGACGTCAAAAATCTTGAAGGATACCGGTTTGATGTGAGTTACCCTTCCCTTATGCCCCAGTATATCGTGAATAAATAAATGCTAATGATTCTGTACTCAAGGTATGTTACCTCGGGCGCCGATTGGCTCCGACCCGGTATGGGGGGGGAAAATATCGAAGCTCAAGGAATTCTTCTCAAGACCCTTTTCGGCAGCGTCAAGCTTGCGGAGTGGCTAGGTGAAGACGGCTATAAGTTCAAGGATGTCAAAGGGCGAGACCTCAAACAGCTTATCGCCCTATGGGAGGGGTATATGGAGGGTATTAAGAAGGGAGTTATGGCCTCCGGGAAGCTTTGGAATGAAGCTGCCGGACTGTTTTGCGACAGCCCTGGGGATAGGCAGCACGTGGGTAGCAAAGATATCTTGGCGTTGTCTTCCGTTGCTAAATTAAATGGTGTTTAGATCTTTCCTCAAGACGGAAATAGTTGGGCTGTTGCGACAGGCCTTGTCACTGGAGATATTGCCCGCCGGATTAGCAAAGAATTGAAAAACAGATGGGGAACTTATGGAGCTCCGGCAGTAGAGGTGGGATTTCCCCTTTTAGCTGATCGTATATTAGGATGGTACTAATGTGGTGAAATAGCTGCCAAATACAATTTCGCCTTTTGCCTCCGGGTTCGAGCTTCAAGCTCATGCCCAAATCGGAAACTATCAAAATGCTCTTGACCTCATGAGAAGGCAGTGGGGATATATGCTTGATGGGCCAGGCTTTACCAATAGTACTTTAGTTGAAGGATATAGGATTGATGGAGATATCCGTAGGCTGCCTGATCATCATCTCGAAATATGAGGACAGCATTGACACTTTCCTTGTTTCATAGAATACCCGGCATACTGGTCCTCAACTCGAAACTCGCACGCCCATGGATGGTCAGCAGGCCCAACCTCTGTCCTGACCGACTCAATTCTCGGAATCAAACTTCTGAGTCCCCTCGGGAAAACTTGGTCAATCACCCCTCAGCCTGGTGATCTAACTCATGTTGAAGGTGGCTTCCAAACCAGCCTGGGTAAATTTGTAGTAAACTACGATAAAACAGCCGAAGAGGAAGTCCTAGAAGTCGAAACGCCCGAAGGATCCTTTGGAACTCTCAACTGGGGCGACCTTGTTGGGGGGACGAAGATGGAGGTCGGCGGAAAGTGGCGATTGACAAGGGGCAAGGACGGGAAGATCAAGGGCGGCAAAGTCAGGACTTCATTTGTCCACCAGAAGGGACCTAGTCAAGGAAGGCCCCAGGATACTGGCACGGAAGAGCTGTAAATGATTGTACAGATTGACGACTTCATTGATTGCGTTTCTTTCCTTTCCTTTCTCTTTCTTATATATATTTCTCTCTCTGCTGAGACGATGGGTGTTTAGAATAACGAGCGTATATATCATTACTTTGGCTATGTTTTGTGGAACTTGGTATTGGGGGTTGGGGCATCATGGGTTATTATATGCTATGTATTACATATGATAGAATAAATTTCGTTGGCGCTGCCATGCCATTTTGAACGATTCTGGTCTCTGGGCTAAGTAAGGGCCTAGTTGCTGGGGAGTTGTGAGTTTGACTGAGGCCCTGTGTTATTTCTGTTGTTCGTAGTCGCCAAAGAAATGTGTTTACTTGGGGGTGGGGATTAGTAATGGGGTGGGTAGGGGCTCGAAGTGTCAAAGCATTTAACCTTCCCTAGAATTATACCTATATATCATACCAAATTAAATCATTTTTTACCTCTGACAGTTATGAGTAGGGGACTTCGAACCCCTATCCACCCCACCACTAACCTCCATCCCCGAGTAGTAGGATTTGAGAGGATTGGTTTGGATAGGTGGATGCTTTGATAGGGCTGCCCTTGCAGCCTAACTTAGTAGGAAAGACTAAAAATGCCCCTTGGAGGATTCACCCCCGCTTCTAGAACAGGTAATTTCAGTCCTCCCATGACGGACAGCGTACAGCGGGAGATCTCTTGTAAGCTAATTCGCTATCTATTGCAGGTTTTACGACACTAGATTAAGAGACAATCGCTCCTTAGAAGGATTAGTGCTTTCGTGACAAGGCACAGGACAGGCCCCGGAACCCGCCAAGCCCCACTACAATAACTTGTATCATATTTGCAATTTTATTGGCCTATAGAGCTTAATCTACCGTGGGCTAATGTAATAGGGTGGCTTCTCCCGATATCTGATATCAAAATATCATAATAATAATATTATCATAACTAACTTAAGCCGACGACGACGCCCTTAACACGTACTAGGAAAGCGGTAGGATAAGGTTTGAATTGGAAGGTATATGGGGGGGGGGGTCGGTCGGCGAAAAATGAAACGTATGATATTATACCCCGTGTAGTGGTAGCCCTACTTCCTTATTTTTGTGGGTAGGGTTGGTTGGCCGATTTGTTTACAAAGGAGACCATGCCTCCGCTTTTTTCCCCTCCTTTCCTTCTTCCTTCCTTCTCAACATAGAACAGCCAACATAACGACAATCACCCAGCCGGACGACCATAAGGACCAAGGGACCAAGGGATCAAGGGGCCAAGGGACTAAAAGGACAACAATCGAAGCATGAATCAGTAAAATTCCAACACGGCTGGTTGGTGGTGAAGGACTTGGGGGAACATGGAGAAAGGGTTAAAGAGGAGGAATATGTGGGAACTTATGGAATTTCAGCTCATATGATGACAAGTTTAACCAACTCTGAAAACTCTTCTCCGGTTGTTCCTTGTTTCATAGGAACCTCAGGGCCGAGCGTAGAGATAACAAAGCTATTCTAATGAGTTCTACGAAGCGGTTTTTACTTGCCAAGTGTAACCGGAGGAGCACGATAGCAGTGTTGAGGCTTTCTAATAGTGTACTTGTACTCTATATCTTGCTTTTATTTTTATTTTTTGTCTTTGTTTCGGAGGAAGGGGATGGCCGAGTAGTTATGTTTTGCTTGCAGAGAGTAATAGATACAATGAGTCTTAACCGGCTGCGATGCTAGAGCGATGCTCTACGGTATAGCCTTAAATAATTGAGCCGTGTGGGAGGTAGTCCAAAACCCCCCCGAGACCTCGAGTGGTCTAGAGGGGGGGATTAGCATTAAAAGTGTAATGCACCGTGCAGTGAGAAGTTTGAGAGAATGATATAAAGAGGGTAGTCTCAGAAGCGTGCACATCTTACCAAATGATGATTACTTTTCTTGAGCAGCCCTACTAGCTGACCACCAACCTAGCCTACCAAACTCTCTATCAATGGTAAAAGTAGCTAGCAAGCAGGTACGTCGGATGAAATTCAATCGTAGCTAAGTGAGCTACAGCACCGGGAGTCATTGTGGAGATCTACTACAGGATGCCAGTGATTGGTGTAATATCTCAGGTGCTAGGGGGTGGGACACTGTGCTCGCAATGTCGAAGCGTTCTCAAAAAAGATTGCCACCGTATACCACCAAAATTTGACCTTTTTGCTTGAATTTGGGCTGTATGCAATAGCAGTCTTTTTTAAAAAAAACACTTCGACATTGCGAGTACATAGTTTGGGATACTGTGTGTGTGTACAGATGTATGTGTGGCCTAGGCCTGTTGGCTATGATTGAGTTGCCCAGCAGTTTGGGGTGGATTTTGTGAAAGAGGAGCTTCGAATGGTTGAACGGAAGGAGTGATCATAGGACTGGTGAGGAAGGAAGGAAGGATGAGCGAGCGGGAGTTGTCTCTAAGTTGGAACGTAGGGCGTGCTGAAGGTGTATAGATCATGGGTTTTTAGCCCTCTAAGGGCTTGGGCTCTTGAGGAGGCTTTCGGAACTTAATGGCATTGACCCCCAAATGTCCCGGGGGCCCAGCAGCCCATCTCCTGGACTGTAGTACCGAGTGTTCCAGGTAATAATTGGTATCATACTTGTAAAGCAAGAGGGTCAGTCCCTCGGAAAAACTTAGTGCTCAAAAGGGTAACGGAAGATATCAGCAGTCCTTCAGTCCTCGGAAACTCCCGTGGATCATGTGGAGGCGCCGCCCATCATCTGCTGGGATAAAGTATGATACGGTCCGGAATCTGAGACACTGATAGGGCCAGCCCCTCAGTCCTTGGCGGAGGTCCAGAGGACCATGAGATGTTGGTAAAGTAACTACAGTAAGGTATGTACGAGTATGGAAGATAGAAATGCTGACATATTGGAATAAGAAAAATTAAAAAAAATTAAAAATCATCCGCTCATTGCACAAGTACTGTGATATCTACAGTATATTTCACAATTCTCCCAAAATATTGATCTCTCACAAGCTTTCTGCCACTGGTCGCCAATACCCCCCCCCCTTTAGTGAAGACGCCCATCCTATATAGATCGGGCTAAGCTTGGGCCAGGAAGTTGAGAAAATTTCTCATGCAAGGCTTGTTTGTCTATATCAGTAGTGGGTGGGAGGGGCATGCGAATCAGTGAAACTGATGAGCATAATTGAATGTTCATTATACGGAATTTGATGGGTGGTTGTGACAATATACACTCGAAGGCATAATTTTCAATAGAGCCTACTCACTGTGATTGTGTCTAACAATCCTGTATCTTAGACACAAGTCGCTTGCTTTCTTTCAGATGGTAAATTGTGTCCTCTTAGAACTCACTCGGAGGTCTAGGGCGCGCGAGTCACAATTTACTTATGTTCGGTAGCCGGCAGCTTGCATAATATGTCCACCGCCCGCCGACCATCCACCACCTATCTCACTCGTATCCTGGGCTACGAGCGTCATACTGGACAATAATAAAAAAGTAGCTAAGGCCCTCCCCCTCCACTGTGGACTCAAACAACTGCAATCCTCCCGCTTGCTACCTAACAGTAGCCAGAATGTTTCTATGTAGGCGCGCGTCTGATAATCATGCATGGTGCTGTAAGAACTCGAATAATAATTGAACCTCACGATAATCAATGAAATATATTCTGTGTAGTTAACAAACCTAGCCAGTATATGCCACTTTACAAAAAAATAACAAAACAGAAACAAATAAACGCTAGGACGTTGGAGTTGCATTTCCTGGTAAAGTCTAGCACTTTTTTCTTTTCTTTTTTAGTCTTAAGCTCAAGCTAAGGGGTAAGTTTTCGCTATGCGCTACCGGTAGCACCTTATCCAAAACAGGGAATTTCGGAAGTCTGAGCACGAGGTTCAAATATTCGAGTTCTTACTGTAACCTGGTTTTAGCTCCGCGCTACTGTACTAACCCGCGCTCGCCTTACTTCGGGAGGCGGCATAAAGGCCAGAAGCATGGAGGTTCTATAGCAGATGGGTATTGGAATGATAGGGCATTTTGCACGTCACTCGGAGCCATCTTGTATCACACTGTATCAGTAGTTATATACCGGTATGCCTCCTAGAATATCGGCACACATCGTCATCCGGGTTCGAATCCGGGACCGGGTAGACTTCTTTCAAACTACATTGCGTTGGACGCGGTACCATATAGGGTATGCATCTTGTATGAGTTAATCATGAGCCACCCATCTGATTCGACAATCATAGGAGTCCTCATTGTGACACTATTACTAGAGGCACCTAAAAAGAAAGAGGTGCCGTGAGTAAGAGCGCATTACCAACCCTGCCAAATGCGAGAGGATGTGGTTGATTCTTGAAGTTGCAGGTGCAGATCGTTAGAGAGCGCTATTGACTGTTCTAATGTGCCTGCAGATTTATGGGGAACCCTAAGCTAACGTAGTTGTGGAAAAATTGGCTTCGGGAGGGGGGCTTTTCCTGTTTCGAAAGACTGTCTGGATAGTGCACCGCCCGTTCGTAAAGTTCTCATACCCTTCATTGTACCTATTCACAACAACAGGCCAGCTAGAGTCTTTTTGATAACCCTCTTTTGGATATGCCTCCATGGAAATTGTAAGCTCCTATCACAATTTGTTCTACTAAATAATAGAAGGAGAGGATTAGCGAAGCGTTTGCAATGGCCAGTGGTACTCGGACGGGTATGAGAATTTGCGAATGAGATGGTATAATGGTTAGAATTTGCTTGTGCTGGGTTTTTAACATGTCCTAAATCCCTAGGGGATCTGAGAAGTTGGTTTACCAAGAATTTAAAGCTTTTGCCATTCAATTTTTTACATTACACGGTAGTCGAGTTTGCGGGTGTGGTTTCTCCAAGCAAGGTGCGGAAACCCAGGCTAAGCTATCATAGTGTTTAGGTTTTTGCGGTAACGATTTTCTCTCCTTCCTTCATTCTCTCCTGCCCCTTCTCCCTTCGCATCTTTTTTCTTAGCCATATTCAAAGCTTGTCAACAGATCCAAAGGTTCGCGGTGAGCGTGGTGCTATCCGTTTCACCTAAGGGACTAATTTACGCCCTCGAAATTCTGATTCCTACCGTGGGGAGGGGGGGGGGGGGGCTACCGGTGGATATAATGGTTCTTTAGTTGTTTGGACCAGAGGGTGATCTTCACCGAGGTTTCCGGTGGAATGGGTAACCTAGTGTGGTAAGGCGAGTTTGGTGGGGAGTTGTAGATGGAAGGGGCAGCGAGCGAAATTATAGATGGGGCAAAATGAAAGTCTAGTATACTAGTAGTTACCGGTGAACTCTCTCGGGAAGCTCCCTTGTTGGGTATAATAAACTACAAGGTGTAGCAACAAGTATTGTACTCGCCCGTATTTGGCCAAGAAAAACGCTGTCTACCGAATTTTGGTGAGATTTATCTCACTTCCTCACCAAAAATCGGCAGACGGCGTTTTTCTTGGCCAATACGGGCGAGTATATTGTCTTGTATTGAGAGCTGGACTGATGAATCAGCAACCGCTTCGAGAAAATAAATAGAGATATCCTACGAGTAGTTACTTGTAAGTGAAACCTATCTCTCTGGCTGGTTGATCTAACCACCCGTGAACTAGTAATGGTTTTTGTGCAAGTAAAAAGCTTGATTAGTTAAAAGTTTGGAAGGCAAGCCTAATATCGGCGCCAAGTACAGTACCGGCACCAGAATGAGCTCTTAAGCGAAATAGTGCATAAGCCCAACAACTGCCCCGAACTCCTCAGGTGGAAACAGAGACAGGGAAGTTTACAACAGTGATATTGTTCAATTTATTTGGCTAGAATGAGTGTCCGGGACTGGCCACCGAGGGCTGAGCTGGCAACAGCAGACCAACCGCTAGAGTAAAAACCGCGAACCAGGGACTACATTAGCATATTTTTATTTTTATTTTAGTATCTCCAGAGTCGTTTTTTAGGCTGTTAAGTTGGTTGTCGGCGGTTGTCGATAGAGGAACAATGTGCTAAAAGTTGCCTCTAGAGAGCAAGCCACGAGCAGGAGTCGACGCATACTAAGAACAAAACAAATGCGTGAAGTGCCTAAGGTGGATAGTCTAAAGAATATATTGGTGTTGAATCCCCCCTAGGTTTAGAGGCAATAGCAGATAAGTTAATGTGTAATGGGATTTTGAAAAGTCGATTCGATAATAATATTACCGTCACATTTGAACCTTTGCCCCCCTAAAAAACTTAATTGTTTCCTGGTCGGGAGGGGGGAGGCTAAGCTTATTGTAAAGATTAGTTAAACTGCTTCTGCGCGAAAGTCATTACCAATGTCGTTGCTGTCAAATCGGATTGAGGTAGCGCCGGTGGCACCGGTGACTGACCCTCCACCTCTACCAGCTGATTAGCTGATAACTGCACTAGCTGCCCCACCGCACTTGCAATTGCACCACGCAGATGGAGCCTGTATATAAATTTTGCTACCTGTCTGAGGTTGGGTAGAACTGAGCCTGTGGAGCTGTGGCTTGGCCGAACCAACGCTGACTTCGCTTGGGGTCCCACTTCATCCACAAGCTCCTCCTAGCACCTCGGAATCGGGCTTTAGGCAGACCACCACCACCACCACCCAGTTTGAGGAAACTGTGAGGTTTTTCCTAGTACTGCTGTGGGTCAACTTATGTTCGTTATTAAGGTTTTTATTTTCGCACCTTCCGGGATCAGGCTAGCGGCATTTATGATACCCGTTTCCCGGTCCCGGTCTATTCCTACTAGTATAGCGGCCGGTGGGCCGGTCGTAAAACCTGCGTGCTGAACCGTTGCGAGATAGGTTTGATATCCAACAGGCTATCGCTACGAAATACCCCTGCTAGTTACGCTACCTGGGTGTGCTTCGGTAAGACCCTCGAACCTCGGAGGTTCCCAAGTGCCCCAATATAAGATATGCCTCCGCCAGATGTTCAGGCTGTAGATAGTCGGTACCCTCAGTTGTCTTCTTCCTATTTGAGTTTCTCAAAACACAGCTGGCACTGTTTCATAACCCCCCTGACCCCCCCGCCCCCTCCGTTCTAGATTCAAAGACGTCCGCTCTTTTGTCGTCTCTTCTCCCTTCCTCTTCTGGGCAAGGGAAAGCCTAGAGCTCTTAGTTCCCTAGGTTCTTCGTTTTTCACTGAGCCTCGAGCTATATGCCTGTATCAGGAATGGCTTGTGGGTACTATTTCTCTTTGATTCTTCTAGGATTGGGTTTTATAACCACCTTAACAGCTGCAGCGCCAACCAATGATTGCGATAGAGCAGCATCTAAACAGCAAGCCGACATCCTCAGAGAATGGGCGCAGGAATTAGCGCGTGCTGTGAATTTTGCCGTTGATACAGAATCCGTCTTAGCAGAGGTAGCAAAGTAGGTTCTCGTTCAATACCAATACCAAGATAGCGAGAGTGAAGAAACTGACAAACCTCCAGGCAGTGTGGATCCGTTTGGACAGGTGATGTTGAGGAGGTCGCCGATGACTTAGAAAGCGCACGAGTAATTCTCGACATGCAAAAGATGGCCTTGAGTCGTGATGGGGTGAAGCCCGCGAGTAAAGGTGTCCCTCAAGGGTGGTCAGACGTATTGAAATCGGGAGAGGAGAAGGTTAAAGATGGTGAGTATCTGAGCCCGTTCTCCGCATTTCAATCCCCCGTTTGAGCCACTTTCAAAACTAACCTTTCTCCTTCCAGAGTTCAAGAAATCTATGTAAGATAGACCGGATATAAACCCCTGGCTGCCTACACTGACACTAGTTTTTTTAGGCTGGCAGCGTCGCTTGTCAAAGCGACTCTGGATGAGAGTGGAGCTGCGAAGCTGAAAGAGAAAGATGCAGAAAGTGTTGCGGAATTGGTATGGGGTAGGCTATACCCACCCAACTCGCCGAGTATTAATAGGGCAGAAAAAATAACTTTAATACTAATACGCGGGTTCAGCGAAAAGAGAACAGACTCTCCCCGGGAAGGGCGTCGCCGAACCCAAAAGACCCGACTCTCCTGATAGTGATTGCAAGGACTAAAGAATTGAAGTTCCCATTTTATGACCCTAGGATATCTAGCTTCCTAGTATTCTACATTTATCCTCCAATTAAACATATCGATCAAGTGTTTCTTTCTCCTCTCTTTCTTTCTCCTTCCTTCTCCTTCTCCTTCTTAGTGCTATACACATATTAGCGTCATGTTCTAGGCATAAGAGGTGTGGGCCCTTCTATAGCAAATATTTCTTGATACATGTGGCTGCAGTCCCCCGTAAAGCACTGTGGATGTAGTGTCGTTCTTGCCCACAACCCATACGAATGATTGATGCTGGAAGATTTAAAACTCAGAACACAACTTCTCTTCCCCTCTCCTGCGCGCAAACTATCGTATGCTCGAGATCCCTCGGGGTTCATACCCGTAAAAATATCCTTCTATGATATAACACACTACCAAGCAGCCCCGCCCTCCCCCCTTTCAATGTAACCTTCTGTATTCTACTCCATCGAAACAACCTCCCATTCAAACCAGCCCCATACGACTTAGACTAAGCAGGTAATCTTCAAACCCCTCCACTAAAGTTAGGCCTTCTCACTTCCGCAGCCGGCTTACCAACTGAATCTAGCTTGATCACCGGTCCTACAAAACATCTATTCTATAATCCAACGTTACCGAAGGTCACCGAGGGCTCGCTGGAGGAGAAAAAATAACCCCCCACGCTAGCCTCTGTCTACCAGTACTTTCTAATGATAACCCTCGCCCGGTATTTTACCGTTAACCCGGCAACACCAGGGTAACGCCGGTAGCTTATAATTCCGGTGAAGCATCATAACACGTCACTCGCTATCGGAGTGGGCTGGCAAATGGCAGGGGTGATGGAAGGGTAAGGCTACCCGGGCTACTATAGGGATTGGGTGTTGAAGTAAAATAGGGAATTTGGTGAAGAGTTTCGAGTAAGAATTGTTAACCGTTGATTGACTTTATCTCTCTTATCCACCTATCACGAAGGTGGATGATAACTATATACTACACAAAGGTCAACCTCGCAGATATCCACGACATCTGGGGGCTGCATCCCTTCCAATTCGTAACACTCCTCACTCCATCCTAAACCACTCCTCAAACCGCTCCTCGTATCTCCTCGCATAAGTCCAGACTGCTTCTCGTTTGAGGTTATCAGGAAGCCCGTGACAACCACCGCCACATTACGGCGGGTGTCCGGGAGGGTTTATGGGTGGTAGTAGTCCTTCCTCGCGTTTCGGAAGAGGTGGAATGGGTAAAATAGAAATCCAAAGTTGTCTCTGTAGGTCCTATCTATGAGTATCAAAGTTAGAATTGACGCTGGTGCCCAAATCAGGAGGGAACCCCATTTCCTATTGTCATATCGAAAATAGTGAGTAGCATCTTCCGGACTTTCTGTTATTGCTATTACTCCAAACTTATATAGCTAACCTCACTTCTCCTTTGTGGCTATGGTTACATGGCGTGATTGAAGCAGAGAGAACAGAAGGTTGTTGGAGAGTCTCCGTGAACCGCCAGCTACTCCCTCCAGCGCGGTGCAGTTTGACTTAGTACTCTGGTTAAATTGGACCTTAGGGATACTATGGAATACGGCACGTGATAGACCCCCAGGTCCCCCGGCATAGGGAAGTTAATCCCCACAGCCTTGCATCATAGCGAGAGGGGATTAGGACTAGATAGGTATTAGTCAGGGTATGACGGCTAGGGGAACCAAAGCCCCTGAATACAATATCCGACAATATATGGGGAAATCTAGAGGTGCTACTACGATACCCATCTCTCATCCACTTTGCAACAGGCAAATTCTATCCACCTTAACTTTGGCAGGGTTCGGATGTTCCCTTTCTCAGACCTTCCTAAGGCGATTACTGGAATGAAGGCGCGACATAGATCCACCCTCCGCCGCGCCTAACTCTCCCCCTCCGATATAAAGTGAGTTTATGTGATATCGTATTCACGTAAATACGTATGTGTAGGTAATATATCAGCACTAGACGTTGAATCCCAACTCCCTAATCGGAAAATCCCCACCAATCCTCCCACTCGTCCAAACTATCTATCCCATCCACTTCACCAATGTAGTCTACTTCTTCAACCCCCTCCCTTCCTAAATAACCTCATCGATATCCTCCGCATCTTCAGCGTCCTCAAACTCTCCATCCCCATCCTCATCTTCATCTTGCCCCCTACCCCTTGGGATAAACGGTCTCAAAAGCCCCTTGGGAATCTCCGTGGACCCCAAACAAAGAACGACATACTCCCCCCCAGGACAAACCAGGTTATCCAGATAGGACTTGTGTATGAGAGAGCTGTCCTTCACATCCACTAGGACCCACCCCCCCGGGGAGGGCATACCGATGCCGTAACTAGAGACTGAGGCGGCTAGGTAGACTTTCCTTCTTTTAGCTGCCGCGCTGGTTTTCTGGATGCCTTTTAGGATTTCGTCGATTTCATTGACGAGGAACTGTGGAGGGAGAGGAGTGAGAGGAGGGGGATTCGTTAGTTGAGGAGAGGGCTAAAGAGGGGATGGGGGAGGAAGGGGCTTACGGGTTTACGCTCGTATGGTATTTTCCACCACATCTCATGCGTTGGTAGGTATAGCCTTATCGGCTCTGTGTTCGGACTTGTTAGCTTATCATTCTGCCGCGAACTCTCTCTCTCTAAACATTGCGAATACCAGGGTTTGCATATGCCCTCTCCCATCCCATCTTCGCCACAAGAATATAGGAAGGAGAAATTTGAAGAAAAAAACATACCTTTCTGCTGAAAAACAGCACAAAGCTTGACGTATAGTTTCATCATTGTCATCATGATTGCAACTTCAGTCGAGGACCGTGTTCATACCTTCCATTCTTCAGAATGCCATTTGACTTATTTTATGTTAGAATGCAAAGATTAAGGACCCCTACTATGAGTTATACGGGCCATTTTAGTCGGGAGGAGAGGATGCGGCCTGACAAAACAAATACGAGCTACAGTCATTAAAGAGAGCCTTGACACATCTCTAGAGAAATCCTCGCACAGTACAGTACGCATATCTGTCGGGTCGCACTGCGGTCGGTTCCTGACTTTGGCCTTTTTTCTCCCACCAGTGTAAGGGTGGTATGATGGAATTTTTAGGCCGACGAGGCAGGAACCCGAAAAAGAAAGGAGGAAGAAGGGAAGCAGATATGCCTGTAGCAGGCTAAATGTTTAATTCTCAGCCCTACGAGCCTTGATTAAACTTTCTTTCACCCTAGCTACCGAAAGAGCGCATCTCGCATAATGTGAATCGCTGTATAATAGATACGAGAATTGCTACTACGGGTGGGAGTCAAAAATTAAGGAGAAAATCTTCCCCGCATTTCGCGGGCAGGCGCTGCGGGGAGAGCCGGGGGGTGCCCTTTCAAAAAATTTCTTTCTACCAACACATCGGGTCACGAGCTGTGGAAGGAAGCACACGCTTGAAGTATGATACCAAAAGACCGAAGCATTCATTGCATTGCAATAACAAGGCTTTGTCCCTCCCCTCCGGACCTTCATCCTTTACTCGTAGGAGCGGAGGGAGGCCGTGGAGCGCAATTAAATCCATCGTGCACTTTTTAGGCCTACATGATTGATCGCCTAAGGCGATAACCCTAACCCTATTCGGCTTGGACCACGCATGTACGGTACAGTACCGGAGGAGGGGGGGAGGGTTCCCCTGGCCTGGTTTGCCATTCCTGAGAATCCTATAAGGGGGGATGTGCTGAGTCTAAAAGTTATGTCATATGTTACTCTATATGCTAGTAGCCGGCTTTCTCCAGTAAGCTCCCCCATTAGTACAGGAGGCTCTTCAGATTAGGGGTGAAAAAGTGTCGTTGGACGTTACGTCTGCTTCTGTGGCTGTTGACGAGCGGTTTTTTATCCGATACCCACTCCTAGTTTTAGAGTCGGGGAAGGGATTTAGGCCAGAAAAGGGGTGTTTAGAGGGCCTAGGGAGGGCGGGGGAGGATCATCGCCGGATATTAATAGGGCGGTCAAGCGTCCTAACCTTCACTAGAATCCCGCGCCGTTTCCCCCCTACTAATAACCCTAGCGACTGAATCAACCCAATCTCCTATTCTTCTTATACTTGTTACCGTGATAAGTGCGTCCAGAGCATTTTTTAAGAAGTCAGACGACCCATTGCCTATCAGTCGAACGTCCGAAGAAAGCTTCTCCGAACCCACAGTTCAGCCACCAAAGACTACGGAAAACCCTCCCATAGGATGAGGGAAGATGCCAGCTCTGTTGGGCAGGCCACTGCGGGCTGAGCTTCAAGATGTAAGCCAACTAGATCAACAAATGAGCCAAGCTCTCTGAGATCTTCAAAAGATTCATTCATAAGGACCTTTTGATATATCCTGTCAGGCCACTGCCGACGATCTCTACTCCTTATGGTATTTTTTTTTACCTAGCCCTCATCACCCTCCCGGTGACTAGGTCAAGCCCTCTCCTATGGCCCGCAGGCGGTTTTCATTCCCTGCTTATCAATCGAAGAGCCCCCCATAAGAGCCCGGTACACGTGCCACCTCCTCAACCAAAGAAGGGAAGCCTACTTTCATTGGAAGAAATGGATGGCTTGAGGATTCCCACTACGTCAAGAGAAAAACCCAAGCCTTGCTTATAAACAGAGCTGATAAGGCGGATGCAATTTCGCAGTCCAGATGCTGGAGCTTTCAACACGACACGTAGGTCTCGTGCTCATTCCTGAAGCCCCTACTTCCAATGCGGCCTTTTCACCCTGAAGTAGTGCAGGTTTTTGGCGGGAAGCAATTAGGTTGAACGGAGTAGATTTTCGATAACGAGTGATGTATTATGAAGTAGTCGAGGATCGAGCATCCTCTCGTGGGTACTATCTCTCAGTAATTGGTCCACCCATACTTTTAGTTAGGATTACTCATTAACAGCCGCGATGTGAAGACATCTTGGTTCTAATTGTATAGAAAGGGCGAACCTATGCTATGCCGAGCGCCTAGATCAAACTTGACACCGGTAGTGGTACTCGAGTAGTAACAGATGGAACTGAAGGGCCCCATGACGTAGCTCCTTCCCCGTGCCCCCGATAACAGTGATGGAGAATTTATCATCGTTACATTATCGTACTTCGGTCGGACGGATTGTGGGTGAAGCACGTGATGCACTCGTAAGACTCATCATAATGATAGGCAGGACCACAGATACTGCCTCTCCCCAACCACCGTCTGTTTTCCTCATTCAACCTCCAGGAAAGCCCCGCAATCTTTGCCCACCAGCAGGAAGCTGTCCGGAGGCGGAAATTCATCAGAGATGCCCTCATTCCCTCGGCGCTTGAAAAAAAATTGTGGAAACGATAGCGCTGTACTAGGCCTGCCGGTGTTGGATGAGCCTTAGGTTCCTCCCGAGAATCAAGTGGGGGTCCGCAATCCTTGCTCAGCTGAGCCAGACGAGCAGAGAGCACACGAAATATCGTACGCTTTTTCCCACGAAAAGAGAAAAACCTCATTAAGCTCGGGAGCTCCTAAGTTCCCCGCCCGAGGTTGATAAGCACCCCCGGGTGACTTTGTCAACAGTCTTCCAATTCCGGTCAAGATCGACGCCGGAAATCCGAAAGCTGAACGGTATCTGAGGAGGATTATCAAACAAAAAAGAAAGCAAATTTCTCAATGGATCGATGCCGGTACGTGTCAACGCCTACGGTAAATATTGTCTCAATTTGGCTCTTTACACTATTTTTGATTGGGCCGGGGCATGTTTGGTTATTGAGTCATCAGAGCCGCACATTCGGAGCAGCCTTGCTCCAGCCCCGATCATTTACTGGGCCTCATTCAGAGGGTTTAGGGGGTACTGTCCTCTACGGTTCACAGCTTTTCGTTTTGTTTCGAAAGGAGCACTGAACACGTAGCTATAAATTGAGACTGACGATTAGCGAAAAAGTATTATGGAATGCTAAGAAAAAGGGCCATCCTGTGAGGTTTAGCGGACCCTTTTCGACTCAGCGGCTATGTAACCTTGGACCTTAAGTGCAATGGCCTGTGTAGTAGCATCACGGCAGCATATCCATGAAGAGATGTGGTATGAGGGTATATTCGCCAACTAAACACTGGTAGGCAAATACTGGGCTCGGTCCTCGGTTGACACCTGCAATGCCCATCATTCAGTGTCAGGTGACTTGAAAAGTCACCGCAAATGCCTCCGAATGATCTGTGCGTTTGCCAGGTCTATGGGAGAGGCTAGGCCTGGGCTGTGGACAAGATAAGCATGTTTGTTCGCGTATGAGACGTTCCACGACGACCGCTCAAGATTTGGTGCTGACACTTTTGATACTGGTAGTTTACGAAGCAGAATTCATAACCTCGTCCGTCCAAGTGATTCAGTGCGGTAAGGGTATCAGGAAAGCCACGTGGTGACGGTAGTGGTGCAGGAGTTTACGAGAGCTCATTTTTTTCCCCCAAAAAAACTGAGGGGATTTGATTGATCTGCAGTACCTACCGCGCGAATGTTTTACTACCGTACTTGACCGCACTGTAGCACATCCCAAATTTTCTTCCAGTGTGGGCCCAGATGTGTAGCATCCGCGAATTGCCAACAAGGTAGCAGCTCATCAGAGCTGGCCCGGCAATTAATTATTATTACGCCAGTGAGTAGAGGAGAGATGGATAGTTGTGGGTTATTCATGGAAATTGCGGTACGTACGGTAAGTTTGTCGAGCCCGATTTCTGTGTGAGCACAGTACTAACTTAGCATTGTCAAGAGTGAAAAAGCTGAAGTCGGGTGCTGTCCAAACTAAGGATAGGCTGGCGAAGCGACCGCCCATCATTTCCGCATTCGGTCATGAACAACTGGCAGACCCTGTGCGAATTCAAAATGGCAGCCTGGCTATGGAGCCCGGCAGTCTACCATACGGGATTTGACGACAATTGAAGAGTTTTCACGCACAGGAAAAATTTGCATCCCGGGATTTCGTTTCTGCGCGGGGTTATTTGGGGCCTGTGGGCGAGGCCCCCGTGCTTAGCGAAAAGCAAACTTCGATCGAAAGGATACAGATCCAGAGCAACCTCCGCCGGTCGCCAATGCGTGACCCTCAATCGCCTACGGTACCGTACCAAGCTCAACCAAGGGTTTCTCTGAGCCACATACCATTCATATTGTACGTATTACCATCGTGCTGTTCCTGTACTCGCGCGTCTAACCCAGCAGGAAAATGGGTCGAGCGAGAATTAAATTTATCCTGTGGTTGGGGGAATGGCGTTGCTGAAGGATACAGTACAAGCTGGCGAAAGAGGAAATGGGTGATGAGGAGGCATTCAAGATCTCCACTCTCCGGTGTTCCGAGGGGAGGATCTACCGTAGCAGAAGCAAAGAAAACGAGACTCCCTCCCTCCTCTTTCTTGGTCCCACAATTCTGATTGATGTGGTTCAAGGCCCTCCAGCCGCCATTTCGAGGAGGATAAAGATAAGAAAGGGGAGGGGAACAGTTACGAGTGGAGTCTCATGACGGAGTGGTATGATTTTCTTGATTGCTGCCGTATCGATGGCATACGGTAGGGCAAAACCGAAAAACGCAAAGATGTACTAGTACAGTACCGTCATCCATAACGGGTATCTTGTGTGGGGACCGCTAAGCCCCCGCTACGGCGCATGGGCGCTACTGTTTATGATACAGGACTTGGACGGTCATCTTTTTCTGGGGTGCTAGGCGAGACCACCCCAGCTGAGAATCATCCGCCCTCATCAGACATGATTGGAGGATTGAGCAGTTGGGCTGATCGCTTAAGAGCAGCCGGGCTGTCCGGGGCCCAGTCCCAGACAGCCGGATCTCTGCACCCTGCGTTCTCAACCACCAGCCAGTCTCCTTCTCACCCATCCCATCCATCACCCACCAGACACACGGGTTGGGCTATGAGTTAATCAGCCAAATATCAATAAGTATCCCATCATACCCGATTCATCCCACCACTCCTGAGCTGCCAAGGAATCTCTGATCTCGTCACATTATCCTCTTTCGCGGCGATTGCTGGTGGAGATATCCTCCCTTTTGTTTAGATTTTTGCTTTTCTCTCCCTTCTCTTCTTTCTTTCTTTTTAAACGGGAAAAGGTGAATCAACTCCCGCTGCTGATTATCATACCCTTCTCACGATATATCCTGTTTCGTCTCTCTACGTACATATCATACCATACCGTGTCTAACTTTATCCTACTTACGGAGTCTTCAGGGCTGAAAGAGAAAAATAGATCATCGGAGTCAAGACTCCCCGTACCCCATCGGCATCGCCGACTCATCAATTTCCTAACCCTTTGCATTCTCATTTTATATTTTATCCACTTAGTCTACTGCTGATCATTTCCCCTTTTGGTCATGGCTATACTAACAATTGCATAGCATGAGCCCCGTGCCATTCCTCATTTCCCTTCCATACTGGAAAAAGGTGGGGGGATGCGTGATACTGTAAGGCTTTCAGAGAAGTAGTATTTTTCATCACTACGCGGCTTTGACCGCTGCCCCCCCCCCTCCCAGCGAGGATGTAGGGCGAATTTCAGCCAGTCCCAGAGGCTCAAATCTCCTAGCAGAGTCACAAACTCAGGTTCGTATCTTCTGGACCTCTCGTCTCGAACTGCTTCTATATCAGCACTAAGCCTATAAATCCCCTCCCATCGCACCCGCTCCTCGCTTATTTCAAAGTCACCAATTCCGGAAAACTCTCTATCACTATTCCGATTCCGCGCAACCATAAAGATATATTAGATACTCTATTTCAATCATGACCTACAAGTCTTCGAACTTGATGCCCTCGCACTCTGCAAGGAGAACAAGTGCTCGTACTAGACCTTCATTACCGTCTCCATCCTCAACTGCCCCCCCAAGCAACTATTTCCCCTCTACACATCATGTACCTTCTACTCAAGAGTGCATTACATCTTCTCCCGCTTTTGGAATCAATCGAACGGTCAATATCACCGTTGAGGTATCATCATCCTCGACGCCTGCATACAATGGTTACGACGTTAGGAACTACGCCCCTCCCGTAACCACCACCTGTTATTCAACTGAGCCCTCCTCCTCGGCTTCAACAAGTTCATACCAGTACAGTATGTACGAACCAATATCAAACTTTCCCGACTACTCCTCCAACCCACCGTCACCCGTGGACACCACCACCTCATCATCGTTATCACCATCATCACTGCCACTTCAAGAGCACACCCCATCCACAAGCAGTGCAACATCTGCAAACTACAGCTACTACGCCTCGGAAGGGTATATCTCAGATCACTACGGGAGCCAGTCTGAATCCTTAGGCAATCATCCCCAAGGTCAGTGGCTGTGTCTATCATTCTCAGAAGATACCTACTAACTGTCAAAGAAAACCAGGCGAGGAGGAGGAGGCAGAGTCCCAGGTCCCACACGCGGATCCCCCGTCGCAGATAATGCTCAGGAGATTCCTCACGGTAGACAGTGAGCTGGACTCGCTAGCGTATCTAGCTAGGATTGCTATCCGGTGTGGAGATGTCAGGGATGGGGAAGTGCCATTGTTGCCGTCTTGGGAGCGGTGAAAGTACTTATTTCTTGTTTCCTGTTTTTCTTTGTGTTCTTTGCTTCTCTCCTTCGTTTTCGTCTAGTTTGGAATTTTAAGTAATACTATACTATACCTTCTACCCCACTTCACTTCACTTTTCCCTTTCTCACTTCTGAAATGGTTGAGTCTTCAGGGTTATCTTCATGTAACTATCTTTGTTGGGTTTTCCTTTTCATTTTCTATGGTTGTGCAAGCTTTTTGTTATTACCCCTCCATTTCTAGGTTTCTAGCGAGTATGATAGGGAGGTTTGCCCCCCAAGAGAGGACCGTGCCCAACCTTCTTATGTACTAGTACACTATCTTTACTTGCCAAAGCGCCGAATGGGGCAAGTACTAGTACTGTACTACTCGAGCAGGGGTAGCGTGAAGTATTGGGGACAAGCAGGGGTAGCAAAGACCCGCACGAAGAGCCCTGAAATCGAATTCAAATTCAATTTGATCAAATTGTGGGCAAGACCACCTCATACCTAAGAAGAAAATGCCTTCACTTGTTTGAGTATAATAGACTCTCCACTGATATTTGTGCTCTGAAGATATATTGGTAGGGCTAGCTAGGAATGAAGGAGCCTGAACAATAAGTTAGAATACCATGGTATCCTATACAGGTACTTATTTTTTTTCTTCCTTCTCCCTTCGCACGAATATCCAACCCCCTCCTCCTCCCCGTGCTTGTCCCAACAGTTCCCTTCCATCCCCAGTGTGTTCCAGTAGATCTCACAGGTTTCCAAACGTTGGGATTAATCCTGAGCGCTGGACTGTGAGAGTCAATCTTGGCGGGGACTCATACCGTAGCAGAAAACCGACAGCGCGAGGCTTGGTCCGGATCACGTTTTATTCACAGGTATGATATTCTAAGCGGGGGGCGAAGCACCTGCCCGTCAAGCAACAAAAAAAATGCGGCTTATTCCTAGCCTTTACGGCGTATTCGTCTCCGTATTATTTATAATAATATCATTATGAAATAAAGATAAAAATGGCCAGATTTTTTTTTTTAGCAAGCACATAACACCCCTACCGTACCGTACTTTCCACCTTGAAATGTTTAAAATAAAATAGAAAGAGTGGTGGCGCGCCAAACACAAGCACTTATCCTCCTGCAGTGTTGATGATAAGATTATTATTATAATAATAGAACCGAATTTCCCGACATCGCGCTAAAATGTAAATATATAAAAAAAATTATGATAGGGTATCATAATTATCAATGCTTTCGCACCTTTTTTCTTTTCTGAAAATTGGTGATGAGAGGGTGGTGGAATTTAGATCAGTGGGCTACCTGAATGATAGTCTACCTTTGGCTGCGATACAACCCCTTGCTCTATCAACGGGCAAGTATATTATATAATAATTATAATATAATATAATACAATCCTGGTGATTGTGCCAAACCTTATTATTATGAGAGTGAGGTAATGCATCCTTCTGATATTTGCTAACCAGCGTTTGTTTTCTTTCTTTTCGGAGTCGGGCGTTTAGCGTTGGGCATTTGTGAGGTTTGGATGGATGGATAGTTAGATCTGCCGATCAAAAGAGATACCTGGTTTAGCGTTTAGGTAGTCGTCTCTTTAGGATCGGCAGAGTTTCACTTCGGATGTTGCGGGGTTGAAATGTTTTCCCTACTTGGCGAGCATCCCGCATAGAGAGCACTGGGTTGGGTGTTTATTCGTAGTTTAAGGCCCCCGTAAGCCAATAAGGGAGAGTGGGTATGTGAATGGTGGAGTGCTCGCTGTCTATGGCGGGGTACCGCGATGTGGGGCAATAATATTGTGTTTAGGTACTCGAGAATGATAATAATGTGAATGATAATGGTGAGGAAATGAATTGGTCAAAGCAGGGTAACGAAAGAATGTATGTTATGCTGCTCTGTTATCATACCGGTAAGTGTTTGTGACTTGCTGGTCAGTACTTTGTGCCCTCGTTGATAATAGCTAATCAAGTGCTATGGTACTAGTACTTCTGGACTGACAGTCTTTTGTCCATTTGGACCCAACCAACTGCAATAATGAAAGTTTCCAGCTGACACTCCTATAAGACATAGGATATAGCAACATCAGCAAAAATTATTATCGTGCGTTAACAAAATTAACCGTACACCATGGACGGCCATGGCAACACCACTACCCCACCAACCCCACTATCAATGAAAAACTAAAAAAAAATTTAAAAAATGTAAATATATAGTGGAAATTAATATTTGGTATACCATCCATCAGCCTTAATAATTGCTTCCACTCTATCCACCATTGATTCTGCCAAAGTGTCAAAAACCTTTGGGTCAAGAAGTTCCCAACAATCAGTAATAGCTTCCTGTATTACTTTTTTGACCTCATTGACAGGACCCTTTATAAGATGTAGCTCAGGATAGTGCTTGTGAAGCTTATCTTTCACTAGAGACCAGACATCCTGAATTGGATTGAGGTCTGGTGAATAGGCAGGAATTTCTAGAAGAGTAACTCCCTGCCCTCTGAGCCATCTTCTAAAGGGCAAGTGAGTCTTAGCATTGTCAATGATAAGAAATACCTCTTCTTCTCCAACCTGTTCTCTGATATCCTCCCATATCCCCAAAAAGTCATACTGATCATAAACATCAATAATTGACTTTCCAGTAACTCCACCCCTAGCAGAAGTAGGATCAGGAAAAACAGGCAAAAAGAGACCATGAGTTTGACCATAAAAAAACCCAGTCATCATCTGGCTAATCCCCCTCTCTCCTCTCCTAGCAGTAGGTTCAACACAATCTTTATTCTACTTCTCTTTTGGATATCTAAATACCCATTTTCTCCTCTTTCCCCCTCCTCTTTCTACAGCTACCTCATCTCCCCATATTGGCTTCCTTCTCCACATCTTTCTTGCCCAATTCCTATGAGCTAATGCCCATTCCAATCTCTCTTGAGCTAGATCCTCATCCAAATGAACTCTCTCTTGTGCCAGCTATTTTTTCAGATGCTTTTGTGCAAGTCTTCTCCTCACTGTCATAGCAGAAACACTGGCAGCAACTTTGTTGGCAATCTCAGAATAGCTAGTATTGCGATTACTGAGAGCATCCTCCACCATAGCATCATCCTGCAACATGGTAGTTTTAGGATACCTTCCTCTACACTTTCTCTCCTTCCCATCTTGATCTTCTTTTAAGATTGTATCTTTAACTGTGTTGAGAGAGATTTCAAGAAGGTGAGATATTTGGCAATAGCTCATTTGAGGCTCATGTAACCCAAAAGTTCTCCCCCTGGTAAACTCAGAGAAGTGCTCAGAGGGAATAGGCTGTGTGTCATGGCTGCAAAGAATAGAAGTCATAGTTTCTTAAAATAAAAGAATTAAACAAAATGGTTGGGTTTTGGTTGAGATAGAGAAATTTCTTTAGGTGGTGTTTGAAGTGAGGGGTTATGAGGAGGGTTGCATTGTGGCCGATCATGGGTGTACGGTTAATTTTGTTAACGCACGATATAAGTATCCTGAGCGTTCTGTGCATCTGATGCACAGGGAACACAAAATGTGAACCGGTACTGTGGATGTGGATGGGGCGCCAGCATGATGTTGCGTCCGGACATGTAACAGGTTTACTCCTGTTTGACAAAAAAAAGTACAATAGAGGACTAGGAGTTGACTGGCAAGTGCTAGGTCTAAGGGAGGCTTCAGAGAGCACGAGAATAAGGAGAGATAATAGTTAAAGGGCAAGTGGAACTCTGAGATCGCCATTCAACCAAGTATATTTTTAAAACATGAGTCTGCTAAAGTCTGCAGTTCTCCTGCCAGTCAGGAGATGAATTTAAATACAAGAGTTTCTCCAGAGTGATAGTAATTAGATATCCTGCAACCACGATCATTACCGGATACTGCACCTTGCCCAGCATGTCCTATGATCCCACATGAAATCTAAGAGTGATACACTGCCCCAATTCTATCGTCAGCTTACATGACTGTTCCTTCACTTGTGATCCTCAATAAAACAATCAACATGCAAAACTAAACTTAATACATGCTACCTGGCCTTAATATAGCTCCAGGGCTGTAAACAATCAAACTAGTCAAAGTAAGCAAAGTAATCAAGCTAAACATAGGAAGTGTTAGGCATATCGGAAGGTTCAACCTTCCACAAGTGTATACAGACCTATAGTTACCCTACCTTAGGACTCTGAGTTCAAAAAAGGACAAGCCAACACCCCCCTCCCGGACCAGCGTTGGGACGGCGCTATGACAGAAGAGGCTGCCGTAGTTGCGTCCCCTCACCAAAGACATGGTCATTGGAGCCCTCCTCGTAACCCCGTATACGTCGCGGCCATCTGTCCGACCAGATCCCATTCGCATCGTATATGAGGAAGGACCTTTGGCAAGCTTATGCAAGTGGTTCGAGCCAAATCGGTCGACGTCGCATAAGGTTACTGAGCACTAAGGACGAGAATCGTGAAGGTGGTCACTAAGTAACGGGACGTTTTTACAGACAATGGTTAGACAACACATTCGATACTCCATGCTCCCTCGATGAAAGTTGCAGAAGTGAATGGTGTTGTTGGATGAGAAAGCATACCCACACTCACAAACGTCACTAGTATCCTTAGATATTGACGGAGCTATACAATAACTATATGACTATAGAGAGATAATGGCCATTGGTGCGATTGTCGGGACAAGTCTATCTTATGCCTCGCAGCTGTCGAGTGCAGAATACATCTGCAATGCTGAGAGGTTCGATAACAAAGCTGGCCCCTTTGTTGGCTCGCTCATGGGGACCATTCTGCGTATGCAATAGTAAACAAGACTCTATGCCGATGAAGATGGATTGTGACCAATGAACTAATGTGTGGGAGCACCGTCAGGAAAATTCATAGTGTTACGATTCGGAAGTCAAGTGAGATAACAGAATTGTCAGGGTCAAACGGTGTTTGCACCTTATGGAAAAAGCTGGAGTTTGTTAGTAGGTACTTAGTTACTATGAGAATTAGATATAGACTGCGACCACACAGAGGTGGCATATAAATATTGAGGTGCCTCCCGAGCTATTTGAACAGTATCAAGCAATGGAGTAGAGATCTTATCAATATAAAAAGTTTACGCTAGAATATCTTTTATTATCTTACCTACCTCTATATTAGTCATTGAGTCTTCCTAGACAATCTCCGTCTACAATAAAGATTATCGGCCTGAGTCATCTCACAAGTCTTTGAGATAGGCTCCCCGTCAGCTGCTCAGGCCCCTTTCCCCCCCCAGCGCCCTAACATGGCATTACATTCTACACACTCCTCTGGCGGACCACGCCCGACCCCTACCGGCAACACCAACCTCACTCGCGAAGAGAAAGGGAAGGAAAGAGCTCCTCCGGCTCCAGCCCCACCACCTCCCAACACACTCTGGCCCTCCCCCTCAGCTGACCCCGATCTCCCGAGATATGACATATCAACTTCTCCTCCCACATCGTATGGCAACCCTGAGGCCTTCACCAAGAAATACCCCCACACCTGGGAAGCGGAGGAATTCGCCAAAGGGAAATACCCCCCTGGTCCCAATTGGACCCCCGGCCACCTTGACCCAGGCTGGCGACCCCCCACCACTATGGCCCCCAAGGCCACCCCCACCTATGCTGAAGCTGCCGCACCCCCTGCTAAGGGAAAGAAGGGTCGACAGGCGAAGGGCTCTGTGTCGGCTTCCTCCGTTGCGGTTGTGTCGGGCGGGTTTTTACGAAACCTCCCCCTCCCCTCCCCTAAGCCATTCCCAGATTCTTTGCCTCCAGGACCACCTTTGAACCCCACCCAGAGGCACTCAAAATAGCAGCCCATTTCCCCGACATCGCTGCCTCTGTGCTCAGAGAGGCCAACTGCTCGCTGCCTCTCTCCTTCACCTGCACAGTCAACGACAAAGGCTCAGTATCACTCCTCGGTACCGACCTTCACACCCCCGCGTCCGCATACACCCCCTATTTTGCTCCCCTCACTACGAGACTGAACAGAGCCTTCCCAGTGGGCAACTCCCATTGGGACCTCTTTAAACCCGCTCCGAATAAACACAGCTATCGATACACTCTATCCCCCTTGCCTTTCTCCCCTGAGACAATAACCAACTCTTCCCCTCTCTTCGCGGGTCCATCCGCAGTGCCAGGGGAGTCTCCATTCTCTCAGCGCGTTACCTTAAGCCAGACCCAGAATCTCATGGTCAAAAATCAGCAACCTCTGTGGTTGTTTCAGTGGCTCCGTCCGACGCTTTTGCCCTCCTCCTCTCGTTCAACCTCTTCTCTCGAAACCCAAGAGTCGAGCAAATGTTCTCCTCATCCAAGAACTCCCAGTGTAGGAAATGCTGGAAGTTCGGCCACATCTCCCACCGCTGTCCTAGCACACTTCCCGTCTGTCCCTTCTGCTCGCTCGCCGACACAAAAGCGGAGCATCGCTGCCCTAACCCTTCCTGCCCTAAGGGTGGTAACCTCCAACCAATCCTTGACTACTGTCCGTCCTTGTTGGGGTGCTGTCCTAACTGCCAAGAGGAGCACTCTGCATGCAGCAGGGATTGCGCCTCCCGCCCAAAAATCACCCCAGATGCACCAAAGGTGCTATCTCGACAAGCGTATGACAGCATGGATCTTGCTGAAGACCAGGTTGGCCCTTCGACGGTTGTTTGTTCAGCACCAGGTGCCCCTCCCCAGACCCCGAGTGCCCCTGTACTCCCCTGCAATGCTCCGGCACCTAGGTAAAGAGCCCACCGCACCATCACCGATCTCGGCCCAAGAGAAAGTGGTGATCAATCCCTTGACTCTGACTCCTCTGTGGGTATAACGACCCTACAATAGGTAGCTACAATAACTACCACCTTAGCCCAAATGGTATACCAAGTGGTAACCAGAGGTGGTATGGTCTTGTATAGACAGAGCTGGTAAACATAGGATTGAGCCTAGGGAATAGTTGAGTAGCCTTAGGCACTCTACTAGGCAGGGTAACGTTTCGGAGGAACGTTCGCATAAGGTCAAGAGAATTATGGGAATGTTACATGGACCTCCGAGACGACTTTTATGGTCGACTGGAGGACTTCCTGAGGAGTTAAAGGCATAAGAAGGCAAAGTTACCCTACCTGTCACAAATCGTGACTAAGCAAGGCAGATTTCACATGACTAGTAGTTACTAGTCATAAGGTATGTTTATGTTTCACGCTATGCAGTCAGTTGACTCATAGTTCTCACATGACTCGCACTTGCGTGTCATCGTTATGTTATGATTGGTTGATGTTTCTATGACTCACGATTGTGAGTCATAATGATGTAATGACTTTCGCGCGTGACTCACTTTATGAGTCACGAGTTCCACGCAGGTGACGCGCTTTGCGCACCTGATATGTTTTGTGTTTTATGATTGGTTTACGGCATGTTGCGCAGTGACTCATAGGAGTCATCTGATGGATTTCGGGTATGACTCACTATGAGTCATAAGACCGTGTGACTCGAGTTATGAGTCACCAGGGTTAGGGTTGTTGGCGTGAAGGGTCTATAAGTAGGAGACTCGGTCACAGTAGTTAGAGCTCTTCACGCAACCATCTAAGTAATACACCACTCAGATACTGGGGCACGGGCCAAGCCCATTGACAGTGACCTTCCATAGGTGCAATATGTTCGAGATACCTAATGCCCTTATCTCTATGATACCTCGCTTGTATGCGAGTACTCTATTCCTACACGATAGGACCTCCTACGATCACTATACCTACTACGAACCCACGATGTTAGTCTATAACGATAGACGAAGCAAACTACGTAGGCTATGTCAATAGCCTATGATAGTACGATAGTCGTTTCCCGTTACAAACACCTACCAGGAAGGCTGGTTTGTTACACTACCTTAGGAATTTGGCTATTATGCCCATGGGTCCCAGTTACCCTACTGAGGAACCCAAGTTACCCTACCTTCACTGGTAAAGTCATCCTAGAACTTAGAGGCCGATTGCCTCACATTCTACGGGCTCTTAGATGTTCTTGGGCGCACACGCATCTGTGCAGGTAGGCCCCACGCCTGTGTAAGAGTGGCCCGAACATACTATTGAACTTGGGCGGGTTTAGCTAACACCCCCCTCTGGCCCCAGTGTTGGGACAGCGCGTCATAGGCCGACGGCTGTGTAGTTGCTCGTTTGCTAGTTAAAAGAGGTCATTGGAGCAGCTGCCGTAACACCGTATAAGTCGTCGCCCTCCGTCCGACTGAATGTCGTTCGCAGGATATATAAGGGCAGTATGCGTAACCGCCAAAATGGGGGTCACCCATATATGGTCTCTCGGGCATCTAGGAGTCTATTCTAGCCTATGGGTTGTAGGGTAGTCTTCCTAGTGGTACTCAGGTAGTCGCAGAAGGCCAGGGTGCTTTCGAGACAAATACCCCGGTAACCAGCACGGACCTTCTCCCCTTGATTTGTAGCATTACTATGGGTTGTTATTGGACTATAGAGGTATGAGTCTTATCGCGGTAGAGTATGTCCCGAGAGGATGGCTATGGGTAGCGCCCACTTAGCCAACCATCAGCTACATCTTACCGGGGGAGCTTGCACGTCAATTTATCACATTGGATAGCCGCATAGATTAAATGATGGACTGCATAGCTTGTATAGACAAAACTACCACTGGGCCAGTGAGTCCACCACCTAGGTATTGATTCCGGTTGTTGTCATAACAGTTAGCAACTTGTATGACTTCGATAGGAAGAGTTTTTCACCTGTGATTGTATTGGAGATGCATTGCAGAAACTCATCTCCTATTGACGGAGTTAAGTGTACCCAAGTTGGTCCGACACTTCCGGCAGGATAAATCCTGATGGAGGGTAGACATTGGACAGACCCTGAGCAGGACAGGGTGCTCGCACAAAGGTCGGAAGTAGTGGTGAATGTCAAAGGCTTAAATCTGATATCTACTTAAGTTTAAGCGTTTGGCATTCTACTTCGACAACCAACTTTTCCTCAAGAGAACTAAATTGAGTCTAGCTTCGAGCTTAACTATATTAAGTTTTACCATTGATTCTTCTGAATTATTTTACCTCATCTTTATCTTCTACTTTGAGTGTTTTGGTGCGGTCGCAACCTTAGAGTCCACCTCTCTACAGGGTGCCTCCGTTACAGTGGGCTCTGCCCAATAATGGAGAATCTTTTCACTCGTTATACGAACAGCTCGGCTGTCTTCCTATCCTTTCCAATTGTTCAACATTACTGCCTTGGGAACTGGGATGTTTTTCTTTCACTCTTTCATAGCTTTACGCTGCTGCCCCACCCCCCCTTACTTGTTGTGATTCAAGATCCCCCCTCCAGACAATCGGTGCTCCCGACGTTTCCAGGTTTTCTTTCCATCGCCCCCACCCCACGTGGCCGCCCCCGTGTGGCCATTTATGTTTCTCGAGTTTTAAACCAGCACTTGTCCTGCTCCACTGTTTTTCATGACTCCTTAGAGATGCTCTCAGTAGATGTATTTTCTCCAGAAGGTCTTTTTGGATCCCCCCACCGCTCCCTGAGGGTCATCTCAGTATATCTCCTTCATACGAATCGCCCCCCTTATCGCTCCATCTTACCTGAACGTTTGTTTTGTTTTCTTTCCTATCCTCATCTTATTTTGGGGGACTTCAACCTCCATCACCGCTGGCGGATCCCTGCCGCTCCCTCTCCGAAAGGGAATTTACACTCTCCGCACGTTACTTGGATTTTGCTTTTGACATGGCATACCACCTCCTCAACACCCCTGGGGTGTACACTCGCTTCCCATTTGACACCATCTCGAGACCTTCCGTCCTGGATCTAGCCTTCGCGAATTCCGCCCTCTCCGCCCTTGTCTCCTCATGGGACACGCCATTCCCCTCCACCGGTTCAGACCATGTCCCTTGTGTAATAACACTAAAACCACCCGCGATCATGCTACCCCCCCTACACCACATTGGGCCCTCCTCGACCTGCACGCGGTAGGAGAGGCACTGGATGCCTTCACCACATTACCCTGCCCAGCAAGGCCCAGGCCGAACTCTCTGAGTAGATGGTTCAACGTCTCCTCTACGCGCCTGACCTCTCTCCTGACCTCCCATGCCCTAAGCAGGCGCCCATGCCCCCGCTCAAAACCGTGGTGGTCCTCTCGCCTCTCCTCCCAGAGAAGGGAATACCACAAGTTTCCAACGATCTCTCGCCTTGACCCGTCACCCCTCAACTGGAGCAACGTGAAGAGCTCAAGAAGAACATCAAAGCCATTGCCGCGGCCAAGAAGACACACTAGTCGGACATTTTCTCCTCAGCCACTCCACACTCCCTCTGGACGGCCAAAAGGTTCGCGTTTGGTTGCCCACCACAAAGGTTCCCAGACTTGCCAGGGGCCTCTGATCAAGCCGAGGTAGCAGAGACGCTCCTTCACTACTTCTTCCCCCACAAACCCCCACCTCCCCTGCTCCTCCGCCTCATATGACACGAAGACTATACTCCCCTTACCTCTGAGGAAATATCCAGGGCCCTTTCCAAGTCCTCCAATACCTCCGCCCCCGGTCCCGACCACATTCCGTACTTGGTCTGAAAATCCGTGAACCGCCTCAAGCCCTCCCTCCTCCCCTTCCTCCTGGACCCCCTGCTGGCCCATTGTTTCCACCCCCCCTCCCTCAAGAAAGCACTTGGCATCGTCTTCGACAAGCCGGGCAAACCCTCCTACAACTCACCTTCCTCCTTCAGGGTCATCGTCCTCCTCCGAACGCTCTCTATAATCCTGGAGAGAGTGGTAACTTCCCGCCTCTCAGCCCAGGCGACAACCTGCTCCCTCATCTACCCCCTCCAATGTGGGTCCCTCCCCGGGAGGTCCACTGCTGATCCCGCACTCATCCTACAACATCATGTTGAATCCTTTCACCACCTCTGCCATAAGGTCTCCACTCTCTTCCTCGATGTAAAGGGAGGCTTCGACAATGTGGAGTCTCCCTCCCTCTTCTCTCTCCTCTGCAGGAAAGGGGTTAGCCCATACTTAGTTCAGTGAGTTGGCTCTTTTCTCAGAGACCGTACCTGCCGCCTGACGTTCCAAGGGTCCCCCCGCTCTTTCACTCCTGTCTCGGTGGGCGTCCCTCAGGGCTCTCCCATCTCCCCCCTGCTATTCATCATATATGTTTCCTCTCTTCATCTGGATATCCCTTGATCACTCATTGTCTCCTACGTCGACGATTGTGCTGTCACTGTCGCCTTGCCCTCCTACAGAACCAATATGGGCCTCCTCCAGAAATCTTTCTCATCGCTCAAGAGAAAGGCCTTCCCGATCAATATCTCCTTCTCCGTCCCAAAAACTGTACTGATCCACTGGAGGACTGCCAGGAGCAATGAGCCACCATGCTCCCTCCCGGTACAGCTAGAGGATCAGGTCTTCTATCTACAGGCCCGTCTGAAGTCACTGGGTTTTGTTTTCACCCCCTCCTTTGACCCCAGGTCCCACTTCTCCAGAGGGTACTTCCTTGCCAACGCCACGCTAGCCACGATTCGTTGCCTCTCCCCTCCGGGGATGGGCCTCCCTCCTCACCTCTGTCTCTCCTTGGCACGCTCGCTCCTAGCTCTGATTCTCCTGTATGGGTCTACCGTTTGGAGCCCCCCCTCAGCTATCATGAACCCGATGTCTGTCTTTTGGCGTAGGGTCTGCAGGTGGATCACCAATTGTTTTTCCACCACCAACACAACTTGTTTGCACAAGGAAGCCAGTCTCCCCCCGTTGCCTACTCTTATAGGCCACCAATGTCGCCTGGCCGGCCTAAGGCTTATCTGCTCCCCCCTGGAGATAAAACCCGCCTCGGCAAGGCTCCCTAAGTCAGTCCCCACCTTTTCACCCCACCGTGCCCCTTTGGTAGCGCGTGGAAAGATTACCTCCAAACCCTATCTCTTCTTCAATCTCGATTAACACTCCGCTGCGGACAAGGCCAGGAATCCGAGGTACCGGCATAATGCCATCACCGCTTTGGCCCACACGGTCGTCTCTCTCGTCTATGATGTGGTCACTTTGCCGCCCATCTCCCTCCACCTGACGGACTACTTACCCCCTGCCCCTGGGGTGGTCCCATCGTACGCGCACCTTAAATTGCGAGCCAAACAACTCCTCCTCTCCGACTGGTCCGCCATCCCAGCTCCCCCATACTATCCCTATCCGCCTTCAACACGGCCCGATCCCTTTATGGGTTTGGGCAAGTTCGTTGCAGGAAGGATCCACCAGATGTGTTCTGGTAAAAGCGACCTCTCGGCTCACCCCTCATGGGACAATCCCGACACCGACACAACCTGTCCGCTGTGCTCCGAAGCCCCACAAACCTTCGCGCACGCTATCCTATCCTGCCCCTCGTCCGCCCGTCAGAGATCCCGCCTCCTCTAAGGTGTCTCGGACTTGGCGCCTGAGGCTCCTCTCTGGTCCGACCAGTAGCTGCTCATTGCCCTGGCTGAGTTCATTCGCACCACTGCCACTGGTTTCCCTCCCGGGATGCCTCCGCTTGTTCCTTCCCTCCAAACTCCCCCGAACCCCTTCTCTCCCTCTACCACCCCACCTGACCCTGGCCCTCGAAACTAGTTGGTGGTTTATACTTTCCTTTACGTTTGGCTATGGCTGCTTTGCGACGATTATTGGTCGTGTTGGGGGAACCGGTTATGTTTGTTTCTTTTGTTGATTGTTAGTTTGATTTTCGGTTTTGTTTTGGCCATATGGTTAAAGATTTATGTCATTTCTTGTACCGTAAAAACAATGAACATATGATTTAAAAAATAAAAAAAATAAAAAAATCACAGTTGTTAGACCACGCTTCCGCTCCCCTCTTCCCCCCCCCCTACATTTCTCAATACCACGTCGCTCTGCGCACAATCCTTTCTCCCACACAGTTCGTCCTCATTGTTGGGCCTCGCGTTCCCACCTCCACCTCCAGACATGGCCTCCCACCAGGGTGGCCCCCCGAGAAACACCACTCCAGCCCCACTCTCCCCCCTCACGGCCACCGGAAACCTCAACCATCTGGTCTCGATCTTCCATAAGACCACAGCCGACCTAGGGCTCCCAGCCTCAGGATTTCCCCCCATTACACCAGCAAACATCTCCACCCTCTCCATCGGAGAACAAATACACCTCCCTCTACTCTGCACGTCCCTTCAATCGAGCATCCACATCGCGACTGCATTCGAGAACCTCTCAACCGAAACCCACGACCTGTCTTCTCAGGTTGCCAACCTGGGTCTCTCCCCACAACCCCCAAACCTTGCCCCACTCCAGGCATCCCTCCGCGATATTGCCTCTTGTCTCCCATCAGCCGCTCAGGCCCCTTTTCCCCCCCAGCGCCCTAACATGGCACCACAATCTACACACTCCTCTGGCGGATCACGCCCCGCCCCTACCAGCAACATCAACCCTACTCGCGAAGAGAAAGGGTGTCACAAATCGTGACTAAGCAAGGCAGATTTCACATGACTAATAGTTATTAGTCATAAGGTATGTTTAGGTTTCACGCTATGCAGTCAGTTGACTCATAGTTCTTACATGACTCGTACTTGCGTGTCATCGTTATGTTATGATTGGTTGATGTTTCTATGACTCACGATGGTGAGTCATAATGATGTAATGATTTTCGCGCGTGACTCACATTATGAGTCATGAGTTCCACGCAGGTGACATGCTTTGCGCACCTGACATGTTTTATGTTTTATGATTGGTTTACGGTATATTGCACAGTGACTCATAGGAGTCATCTGATGGATTTCGGGCATGACTCATTATGAGTCATAGGACTGTGTGACCTGAGTTATGAGTCACCAGGGTCAGGGTTGTTGGTGTGAAGAGTCTATAAAAGGAGGAGACTCGGTCACAGTAGTTAGACTGGCGCGCTGCTCCAGACAAGATCAAGAACCCGAGATACCGACACAACGCTATCACAGCCTTGGCTAATGCGGCCGCCCCCTTAGTGGAAGAAGTCTCTACGCTGCCACCCATCTCCCTTCACCTAACGGACTACCTACCCCCGATCCCGGGGATTGTTCCATCTTACTCGCGCCTCAAAATAAGGGCCAAACAACTACTCCTATCTGACTGGTCTGCCGCCCCGGCCCACACCTACTATCCCTACCCGCCCTCAACTCGTCCCTACCCCTTTATGGGTCTGGGCAAATTTGTTGCAGGTAGGATACACCAGATGCGTTCTGGGAAAAGCTATCTCGCGGCTCACCCCTCGTGGGGAAATCCTGATGCCGACATGTCCTGTCCGTTATGCTCGGAGGCCCCGCAGACCTTCGAACATGCCATCCTGTCCTGCCCCTCCTCCGCCTGTCAGAGATCCCGCCTCCTCCAAGGGATCTCGGACTTGGACCCCGAGGCCCCTGTCTGGTCCGACAAGCAGCTGCTCATTGCGCTGGCTGAGTTCATCCGCACCACTGCCACCGGTTTCCCTCCGGGGATGCCCCCTCTTGCCCCCTCCCTCCATGCTCCTCCTCCGAATCCTCTCCTCCAAACTACTGCCCCACCCGCCCCTGGCCCTTGAGACTAGTTTAGCGGGTTTTACTTTCCTTGATTAGCTACGGCTGCTTTGCGACGATTATTGGTCGCGTTGGGGGAATTGGTTATGTTTGTTTGTTTTGTTGATTGTTAGTTTGATTTTCGGTTTTGTTTTGGCCATATCGTTAAAGATGCATGTCATTTCTTGTACCGTAGAAACAATGAACATATGATTTAAAAAAAAAAAAAA
>Ga0307509_10000405_pt1 | contig 72472 bp, 76 predicted proteins | sample 10_EM_MG_FD_202245 | JGI IMG/M metagenome (GOLD analysis project Ga0307509, IMG submission 202245) | Populus trichocarpa ectomycorrhiza microbial communities from riparian zone in the Pacific Northwest, United States - 10_EM | ecosystem: Host-associated > Plants > Roots > Unclassified | place...
TGGAGACCGGGCTGATCCACCCGCCGGTGGGGCTGAACATCTTCGTGATCAAGAACATCGCGCCCGACATCGCGCTGAGCGACATCATCTGGGGCGTGCTGCCCTTCGTGGCGCTGATGCTGCTGGCGGTCGTGCTCATCTGCATCTTCCCCAGCATCGCCACCGGGCTGCCTGATGCGGTCATGGGCGTGGTGGCGGCCAAGCCATGAACGCACCCGCCGAGCCCCGCATCTGGAACACGCGCGCCGCACAGCGCGTGCAACGGCTCGAGCGTGTCGCGGAAGAGCTCGGCCCGGCGCTGCGCGGCAAGCGCGTCGCGAGCGAACAGGTCGTCGCACTGCTGAACGCGGCACTGATGCCGTTCGACCGCGTCTGCCTCGAGGGCAACAACCAGAAGCAGGCCGACTTTCTGGCGCGCGCGCTGGTGCAGGTCGACGTGCAGCGTGTGCATGACCTGCACATGGTGCAGTCGGTGCTGGCGCTGCCCGAGCACCTCGACGTGTTCGAGAACGGCATTGCCTCGAAGCTCGACTTCTCGTTTTCCGGCCCGCAGGGCGCGCGCCTGGCGCAGCTGGTGGCGCAGGGCGGCGTGCAGATCGGCGCGATCCACACCTACCTCGAACTGTTCGCGCGCTACTTCATCGACCTGACGCCACAGGTCTCGCTGATCGCCGCGCACGCGGCCGACGCGCAGGGCAACCTCTACACCGGCCCGAACACCGAGGACACGCCGGCCATCGTCGAGGCCACGGCCTTCAGCGGTGGCCTGGTGATCGCGCAGGTCAACGAGGTCGTGGACGTGCTGCCGCGCATCGACGTGCCGGCCGGCTGGGTCGACTACGTCGTGCACGCGCCCACGCCCAACGTCATCGAGCCGCTTTTCACGCGCGACCCGGCGCAGATCTCCGAGATCCAGGTGCTGATGGCGATGATGGCGATCAAGGGCATTTACGCCGAGTACGGCGTGCAGCGCCTGAACCACGGCATCGGCTTCGACACCGCGGCGATCGAGCTGCTGCTGCCGACCTACGCCGAGTCGCTGGGGCTGCGCGGCAAGATCTGCCAGCACTGGGCGCTGAACCCGCACCCGGCGCTGATCCCGGCCATCGAAGCCGGCTGGGTGCAGTCCATCCATTCGTTCGGCTCCGAGCTGGGCATGGAAGACTATGTGCGCGCCCGCTCCGACGTGTTCTTCACCGGCGCCGACGGCTCGCTGCGCAGCCACCGCGCGTTCTGCCAGGCCGCCGGCCACTACGCCTGCGACCTCTTTATCGGCTCGACGCTGCAGATCGACCTGGCCGGCAACAGCTCGACCGCGACGCTGGGCCGCATCGCCGGCTTCGGCGGTGCGCCCAACATGGGCGCCGATGCGCGCGGCCGGCGCCACACCAGCCCGGCCTGGCTGAAGGCCGGCCGCGAAGCGCGCGCCGGGCTCAGCGGCGCGCGCGGCACGCCGCGCGGCCAGAAGCTGGTGGTGCAGATGGTCGAGACCTTCCGCGAGCACATGCAGCCGGCCTTCGTCGACACGCTGGACGCGTGGCAGCTCGCCGAGCAGGCCCACATGGCGCTGCCGCCCATCATGATCTACGGCGACGACGTCACGCACATCCTGACCGAAGAGGGCATCGCCAACCTGCTGCTGTGCCGCACCGACGAAGAACGCGAGCAGGCGATCCGCGGCGTGGCCGGCTACACGGCGGTCGGCCTGGCGCGCGACCACCGCCTGGTCGAGAACCTGCGCGACCGCGGCGTGATCCGCCGTGCGTCCGACATGGGCATCGACGTGCGCGATGCCACGCGCAACCTGCTGGCCGCGCGCTCGATGCGCGACCTGGTGCGCGCCAGCGGCGGGCTGTACCAGCCGCCGACGAAATTCCGCAACTGGTGAGGTGCGACATGACCGGAATGGAATCGCTCGTCTATGAATTCGCCGGCACGCGCCGTGTCGCGGCGTTCGCGCCGGTGCTGGTCGGCGTGGTCGGCTCGGGCAACCTCGAGGTGCTGGTCGAACCCGCGGCGGCGGATGCCGGCGTTTGCAGGTTCAGCGTCGAGACCTCGGCACGCGGCTTCGGCGCGATCTGGGAGGCGGTGCTGCGCGACTTTCAGCAACGCCATGGTTTCCAGGGCTTGCAGGTGTCCATCAACGACATGGGCGCGACGCCGGCCGTCGTCAGCCTGCGGCTCGACCAAGCGGCGGCGGGGCTGAAGGAGGCGACCCCATGAGCACGAGTTTCGCGGAATGCTCGGCGCGTGAGCGCGTCGCACTGCTGCTCGACCAGGCGAGCTTCGAAGAATGGCTGCCGCCGAGCGCCCGCGTGATGAGCCCGCACCTCGCGCAGCTCGGCGTGCCCTCGGCCTTCGACGACGGTGTCGTGATCGGCCGCGGGCTGCTCGCCGGGCAATCGGTCTTCATCGCCGCGCAAGAGGGCGAGTTCATGGGCGGCGGCGTCGGCGAGGTGCATGGCGCCAAGCTCGTTGGCTTGATGCAGCGCGCGCTGCGCGACCGGCCGGCCGCGGTGCTGCTGCTTGCCGAGTCGGGCGGCGTGCGCCTGCACGAGGCGAACGCCGGCCTGATCGCGGTCAGCGAGGTGATGCGCGCGCTGCTCGACGTGCGCGCGGCCGGCATCCCGGTCGTCGTGCTGATCGGCGGCGCCAACGGCTGCTTCGGCGGCATGGGCATCGTCGCGCGCTGCGCCGACCGCGTCGTGATGAGCGACAACGGCCGGCTCGCGATGTCCGGCCCCGAGGTGATCGAGGCCTCGAACGGCGTCGAGGAGTTCGATTCGCGCGACCGCGCGCTGGTCTGGCGCACGACCGGCGGCAAGCACCGTTTTTTGAGCGGCGACTGCGACGTGCTGGTCGACGACGACGTGCAGGCGTTCCGTGACGCGGCGATCGCGTCGCTGACGCAGGCGAACGCGGTCACGCTCGAAAGCCTGGAGCGCGAGCATGCGCTGCTCGCGACGCGCCTGCACGACGCGCCCGAGGGTGCCGACGCGGTCGCGCTGTGGCGCCAGCTCGGCATCCGCGACGCCGAACGCGTGCCCGACCTCGACGCCGCCGAGTTGCGCGCGCTGGTCATCCACTGAGGGCCTGACGATGCAATGGCAACCCCTGGTCGCACAGCTCTTCGGCAACGACCACGACGTCCACGCCGACGGCGACTTTCTCAGCGGAACGGCGCGCTTCGACGGTACGCCGCTCGCGGTGGTCGGCAGCACCAACCACGCGGCCATCGGCGTCGCGATGGCGCTGAAGCAGGCGCGCGTCGTGCTCGACACGCTCGCGCAGCACCCCGGCCGCGCGATCCTGCTGCTGGTCGACACGCAGGGGCAGCAGCTGCGCCGCCGCGACGAGCTGCTGGGCATCAACCGCGCGATGGCCCACCTCGGCTGCTGCGTCGACCTGGCGCGCAAGCGCGGTCACCGCGTCATCGGGCTGGTCTACGACCAGGCCTTGTCGGGCGGCTTCATCACCTCGGGCCTGATCGCCGACGCGTGCTACGCGCTGCCCGAGGCCGAGATCCGTGTGATGCGCATCCCGGCGATGGCCCGCGTCACCAAGATCTCTGAAGAGCGGCTGACTGAGCTCTCGCAATCCAACCCGGTGTTCGCGCCGGGCGTGCAGAACTACGTCGCGATGGGCGGGGTGCGTGCACTGTGGCACGGCGATCTGGCCGCCTGTCTGCGTGACGCGCTGCGCGACGCACCGACCACCGACGAGCGCGCCCGCGACGGCGCGGCACGCGGCGGGCGCCGCCTCGCGCAGGCGGTCGCACAGCAGGTGCTGGCGGCGTGAGGGGCGGGCGATGGTCGCACTGCACCGCCACCAGCTCGTCCGGCTGAACGAGGCCGGGTGGGCCGCGGTCCGCGGCCGGCCCTGGGACGAGGGCGCGCAAGCCTGTCTCGCACGTTGGTCCGTGCACGGGTTGCCCCTGGTCGTGACACAGCAACGCGGCGGGCTGGCCGACGACCAGCTCGCGCTCGGCCTGCCGGCACCGCTGCTGTGGCAGCGGCGCCGGCTCGCGCTGCAGGTGATGCTGAGCGACGTGCTGTACTTCGACGAGTTCCCGTTGGCCGCGGAGCTCACCGGGTTGTTGCCGCCCGCAGCGCGCGGCGCGTGGCGTGCGCTGCTGGCGGCGCTCGGCGCGGCCGGTGCAACGGTGCGCGTCTACGGCAGCCACGGCTGGCAGCGGATCACCGGCCTGGGCTACCTGCACGCGGGGTCGGACCTCGATCTGCGCCTGTCGGTAGCCGACGCGGCGGCGGCCGATGCCGTGGTCGCTGCACTGCAGGCATCGACGCTTGCCGCGCCGCGCCTCGACGGCGAGCTGGCGTTCCCGGACGGCAGCGCGGTCGCTTGGCGCGAGTGGCACCCATGGCGCGAGGGGCGCGTCGACCGCATCCTCGTGAAGCGCCTGCGCGGCGTGGCGATAGAGACGGACGACGCCTGGCTGGGCGAGCGCGAACCATGCTGAACCCTGCACGCAGCGTCGCACCGGCGCGGCACGAACCCGACACGCATCTGCAGCGCGTGGGCCGGGCGGCGGTCGCGGCGCTGTACGACGAACTCGCGCTGGAGCCCAAGCCGGGCCTGGTGTCCTTCGTCGACAGCGGCAGCCACAGCGACATGGACGCGACGACCTTCATGCGCAGCCTGTTCGCGCTGCGCGGCTACTTTGCGCGCATCGCGATGGCGGGTGCCGCGCGCGCACCTTTTGTCGAGCTCGAAGCGTTGGGCATCCAGGCCGAGGCGCGCATGCTGGCCGCGACGCGCGGCATCAACACCCATCGCGGGGCGGTGTTCACGCTCGGGTTGCTGAGCGCCGCGGCAGGGCAGTGCACGGGATGCGTCTCGCCGACCCGGCTGCGCGACACCCTGCGGACGAGCTGGGGCGATGCGCTGGACGCACGCCGCCGGCGCGCGGCCGCGTCGAACGGTCGGCGTGCCGCCGAGGCGCACGGTCTGCGCGGTGCCGGCGACGAGGCCGCGTTGGGTTTCCCGGTCGTGTTCGAGCACGCGGTGCCGGCGCTCGCGCGGGCGCGGCAGCAAGGCCTAGACGACCGGCACGCGCGCCTGCAGACGCTGTTCGAGGTCATCGCGGTGCTGGACGACACCAACCTGGCGCACCGCGGTGGCCTGGTCGGCTTGCGTTTCGCACAAGCGCAGGCGAAGGCCTTTCTGCATGCGGGCGGCGCGGCGCGGCCCGATGCGCTGGCGCACGCGCAGGCCATCCACCAAACCTTCGTCGCACGCCGCCTGTCGCCGGGCGGCGCGGCCGATGTGCTCGCGGCGGCGGGCTTTGTCGAACGCGTCTGCCGGACCGCATGACGCTCGCGCTGCTGTTCCCCGGCCAGGGCGTGCAGCACGCGGCGATGCTGCCGTGGCTGGAGGCCGAGCCGCTCGCGGCCGCCGTGCTCGCCGTCATGGCGGCGCAGATCGGTGACGACTGGCGCGAGCGCGTCGCCGACGAGGCCTGGGCCAGCGACAACCGCGTCGCCCAGCCGCTGGTGACCGGCGCGAGTCTCGCGGCCTGGGCCGTGCTCGCGTCGAACCTGCCGCCGCCCGGCGTGGTCGCGGGCTACAGCGTTGGCGAGCTCGCGGCCGGCGCAGCGGCCGGCCTGTACGACGCGCCGGCGGCCCTGCAGCTCGCGCGGCAGCGTGCCGGGCTGATGAGCCGCAGCGCCGGGACCGAACCGGCGGGGCTGCTGTCGGTGCGCGGAGTCGACGCGACGACCCTCGACGCGCTGCGTGCCCGCTTCGCGCTCGCGGTGGCGATCCGCCTCGGCGTCGACCGCTGCGTGCTCGGTGGCCCGCAGGCCGCGCTCGCGGCGATCACGCCCGAGCTCATTGCGCGCGGCGGCGAGCTCACGCCCTTGCGCGTGCACGTCGCCTCGCACACGCCGGCGATGGCCGAAGCGGCCGAGGCGTTCGCCGCGCTCGTCGCACCGCTGCCGTGGCTACGCAGCCGCTGCGTCATTGTTTGCAACCTCGACGGTGTCGGGCGCCGCGACCCGGGCGCGCTGAAGCTCGCGCTGTCACGCCAGATCGACCACACGCTCGAGTGGGCCCGCTGCCTGGACACGGTGGCCGAGCGCCAGCCGCGCTGCGTGCTCGAGGTCGGCCCCGGCACCAGCCTCGCGCGGATGTGGGCCGCGGCCCACCCGGACGTGCCGGCGCGCTCGGTCGATGAATTCCAGAGTGCCGCCGCCGTGGTCGCCTGGGTTCGGCAGGTGCTCGGCCCCAGCGCACGCGCGTGACGCGCCGGGGCGCCGTCGGTCAGCGTTGCTGCGCCGACACCGGCAGGTCGCGAGGCTCGATGCCCAGCGACACGCTGCCGGCCTTGCGGACCAGCCCGATCCAGCCGAGGGCCAGCTGGGCGCCCGCGACGGCGAGTGCGTCGTCGACGATGAGCAGCCGGCGGTAGGCCGCGACGACGTCCATCTCGCTCGCGCTGCCGAGCCGGTTGCGCAGCTCGGTGGCGCGGAATTCGTCCTCCCGTGCCTTGGCGAGCTGCTCGGCACGGTCGGCGTCGGCGGTCAGGCGCTCGATCTGCAACAGGTCGGTGTCCGCGAGCTCGCGATGGACGCCGACCTCGGGCCTGGCAATTGCCGTGGTGTCGAAGACCGGGAGCCCCGGCATCGACGGGGCCGAGCGCAGCAGCAGCGCTTCGATGGCCTCCGGGGTCGAGCCGCACAACGCGGCCAGGCGGGCCACCGACTCGCGCATCCCGGCGGCCAGTACCGCACCGTGCTCGCGTGACGTGGTCAGCGCCGCATCGACGCGGGCCAATGCCTCGGCCGAGGCATGGACCGGCGCGGCCGCGCCGACGAACTGGCGCTCGCGGAGCAGCGCGGCCTGCGCATTGGCGAGCAGCACGCGCCGCAGAGTCGTCACGCGCGCCACGACGTAGGCACTGGTCACAGCCGCCTCGGCGTCGGCCCGGGCCGATGCCTCCGACACGGGGTCGCTGGCCGGTTGGTCCGCCAGCCCGACGACCGCTGTCGCCGCGGACTCGCCCGTCGCGGCGCGGGCCGCGGCGGACCGCGCCAGTGCGGACAAGGTGTCGTCGTGGAAACGGTCGTACCAGCGCACGGCGCTCGGGGGCGGCCGCTCCACGCTGCGCTCGTGCGCGGGGAGGCGAAACGACCCGTCGGTCGCCAGCGTGGCGTGGGCGGGCCAGGGTGCTGCCAACAGCAGCGACACGCCCAGGCCGGCGGTGGCCGCGAAACGCGAGAGAAAGGGCGGTGTCACCGGGGTGGCCTCGAAGTAGTGATCGGGTGAGCGCGCATCGCACGGCGCGGTCCGGGCCACTGTCGCGTCCATCGGTCACGGCGCCGTTGCTGAACTGCAAAGAGGTGTTGCGACGCGAACCGGTCACGGCTTTACATCGCGCGACAGTGCCGCAATCAAGCGGTGCGCTCGTCCCGCTATGGTTCACACGACAGAAGAACGCGGCACGAGGAGGCCAGAGGCATGGGTGTGTTGAACAAGCTGGCGACAGGCGTCGTCGTGTGCGCGTTGCTGGGGTTGTCGGTCGGCGGCGCTGGCGCTCAAGGGCGGCCTGACGGCATGCGTGGGCAGATGCCCGATGGCCCGCCCGGCAAGGCCGCGGCGCGGGCCGACAGCACACCGCCCGATGTCGAGTCCCTGATCCCGCCGGACCCGTGGCGCCTGTGGCACGCGCAGCTGCTCGACGCGCGCGCCAGCCTGGCCCTAGTCGCCGACCAGGAACCGCTCTTCGATGCTTTTCTGCGCGAGCTCGACGATGCCCAGCGCCTCAATTCCCAGCGGGTGCTGCGTGCGGTCCACCGCGTGCCGCCGGTGGCCTCGGCGCGGACCGACATCGAGCGCGACATCCGTGCCGAGGCAGCCGATGCCGCCGACTGGGCGGCTGCGCTGAACGACCTGGCGACGCGGTGGCGGGCGCTGCAGGGCGTGTTGTCGCCGGCTCAACGGGGCCGCGTCGACGGTGCGTATCAGCTGAGCCGGACCGCCACGAAGGAGCCGCCGCCCATGCGCCGTTGAGCTCAGCGGCTGCGGCGCTTGGACCAGTAGCCGAATTCGTCTTCGTGGCACTCGATGTCGATCTCGGTGACGCGGTTGAGCAAGCGTTCCTGCACTTCGGCGACGGCCTGGTTGTAGATGCTGGGGGCGATTTCCTCGATGAAGAAGTTCAGCAGCGCCGCGGCGCGGATGTTGCCGATCTTCTCGTCGAGCTCGTCCTTGAAGTAGCGCTCGATCGACGTCACCGCGGTCGCGCGCGCTTCCTTGTTCAGCGTGATGGCCATCGTCAGGGTCTTTCGTGAACGGAACGCGGGTGCGCGTCCCAGGTTGCCAGCAATTCGGCCTCGCGCTCGCGCGTGAGACGACCGGCGCGGCGCTTGTCGTCGGGCGCGGGCACGCCTTCGTCCATCACCGCGGCGACGGTCTCGCGCAGCGACCGCGTGCGCAGGCCGGTCGCGATCGCGCGCGCGAGATCGACGCGCGAGAAGCCGCGGTAGCCGGTGTCGTCCGACGGCAGCCACAGCGGCAGCTCGGCCCAGGGCTTCACGTCGTGATGCGCCAGAAAAGCCTCGCTCACGCGGACCGCGTCGGCGGGCACGATGCCGCGCGACCGGGCTTCGCCTGCACATGCAGCGACGAGCGTGGGCCAGTCGCACACCGGTGCACTCACCGGCCCGGTCGCGTTGAACGCGCCGCTTGCGCCCCGTTCGGTCAGGTTCACCATCCAGGCGCCCAGGTCGCGCACGTCGATGAACTGCAGCGGCTCGCCGGCTGGCACGTCGGGCACCAGCATCGTGCCGTCGTCCATCACGCGCCACGGCCAGTGGCTGAAGCGGCCGGTGGTGTCGCCGGGGCCGACGATCAGGCCCGGCCGCACGATCGTCGCGCGCGCGCCGAACACGCGCGTCACCTCGGCCTCGCAGGCCGCCTTTTGCGCGCCGTAGTGCCGCAGGTCGCGGTCGTCGCGCGCGATGCCGTCGTTCGATGCCAGCGGGTCGCTCTCGCGCACCGGCACCTGGTGCGTGGTCGCGTAGGCCGAGATGCTGGAGACGAACAGGTAGCGGGCGCTGTCGCGCAGCGTCTCGGCGCTGCGCTGTACGTCGACGGGCACGTAGCCGCAGGTGTCGATCACCGCGTCCCAGCGCCGGTTCGCGAGCGCCGACAAGTCGATGCTGCGGTCGCCGGTCAGCACCTCGACGCCGTCGGGCCAGCGCGTGCACGACCGGCCGCGGTTGAAGACCGTGACGTGGTGGCCGCGCGCCAGCGCCGCTTGCAGCGTGGCGGCACCGAGGAAGACACCCCCGCCGAGCAGCAGCATCTTCATGGCGTCGTGGCGGTCGACAGCATCGCCGGGTCCAGGTTCGCGCCGCACACGATCAGGCACACGCGCGCGCCGGCGCGCGGCCGGATCGCACCGCTTTGCAGGGCCGCCAGCGGCAGCGCCGCGGCGGGCTCGACCGCGAGCTTGAACTCGCGCCACAGAAAGCGCTGCGCTTTGCCGATCGCGTCGTCGCTCAGCAGCAGCGCGTCGGCCACGTGCTGCTGCGCGACGTCCCACGCGATCGCGCCGATGCGGCGCGCGCCCAGTGAATCGGCCGCCATGCCGCCGACCGCCACGTCCACCGGCGCGCCGGCGGCACGCGCGCTGTGCAGCGTCGGCGCGAGTTCGGGCTCGAGCGCGATCACACGGCTGCGACCCGCGAACCACGACGCGATGCCGCCGATCAGGCCGCCCCCGCCGACGCTGACCAGCACCAGGTCCGGGAGGCCGGCTTCGAGTTCGATCTCGCGCGCCAGCGTGCCGGCGCCCGCGACGACCTCGGGTTGGTCGTAGGCGTGCGTCATCAGCGCGCCGGTCTCGCGCTGGCGCGCCTCGCAGGCCGCGAGCGCGTCGGCATACGCAGCGCCGCCGACCACGACGGTTGCGCCGAGCGCGGCCAGTCGCTCGCGCTTGGCCAGCGGGCTGATGCTGGGCACGAAGATCTCGGCCGGCACCCCCAGCGCCTGCGCCGCCAGCGCGGTCGCGATGCCGGCGTTGCCGCCCGACGCAGCGATCACGCCCGCCGCGGGAATCGTGTTCGCGAGCAGCCGGTTGAACATGCCGCGCGCCTTGAAGCTGCCCGAGCGCTGCAGGTGTTCGAGCTTGAGCCAGACCTCGAACGCGGCGTTGTCGTCGGGCAGGCCGAGCGCGCTGCTCGGCAACGTCCACAGCGGGGTTTGCCGCACGTGCGGTGCGATGCGCTCGGCGGCGTGGGTGATGTCGTCGGGGGTGATGGTCATGAGCGTGGCATGGGGTGGGTTCGCACAGCATACGATGTGCACATCCTGAACACGGAGCAACGCATGCAACTCGGAATGATCGGCCTCGGCCGCATGGGCGCCAACATGGTCAGGCGCCTGCTCAAGGGCGGCCACGACTGCGTCGTGTTCGACCACGCACCGGCCGCGGTGCAGGCGCTCGCGAAAGACGGCGCGACCGGCGCCGACTCGCTCGCGGCCTTTGTCAAGCAGCTCGCGAAGCCGCGCGCCGTGTGGCTGATGGTGCCGGCCGGCGTCGTCGATGCGACGCTGGCCGACCTGCTGCCGCTGCTGGAGGCCGGCGACACGGTGATCGACGGCGGCAACTCCTACTACGTCGACGACATCCGCCGTGCCAAGGAGCTGGCGGCACGCCGGCTGCACTACATGGACGTGGGCACCAGCGGCGGCGTGTGGGGGCTGGAGCGCGGCTATTGCATGATGATAGGCGGCGAGGGGAACGAGGTGCAGCGGCTGGATCCGATCTTCAGGACGCTGGCGCCCGGCATCGGCACGATCGAGCGCACGCCGGGTCGTGCGCCGGGCGAGGGCACGGCCGAACTCGGCTACCTGCACTGCGGCGCGAGCGGCGCCGGCCACTTCGTGAAGATGGTGCACAACGGCATCGAGTACGGGATGATGGCCGCGTTGGCCGAAGGCCTGGGCATTCTGCGCGGTGCGAACGTCGGCAATGCGGACCACGTGCACGACGCCGAAACCACGCCGATGCGCGACCCCGCGCACTATCAATACGAGCTGCCGCTGCCCGAGATCACCGAACTCTGGCGCCGCGGCAGCGTCGTCAGCTCGTGGCTGCTCGACCTCACGGCCAGCGCGCTGCACGAAGACCCGCAGCTCGACGCGTTCGAGGGCCGCGTGTCCGATTCGGGCGAAGGCCGCTGGACCATCCAGGCCGCGATCGACGAGGCCGTGCCGGCGCCGGTGCTGACGGCCGCGCTGTACTCGCGCTTCAGCTCACGCGGCGAGGCCGAGTTTCAGAACAAGCTGCTGTCGGCGATGCGCAAGCAGTTCGGGGGGCATGTGGAGAAGAAGTGAGTCCGCGGCGGCCCGCCTCCCTCGCTTGAAGGAGGCGGCGACAGCCACGGGCCTCGACAGCCACCGCACGCCTGTGCATGATCTGCGCGCCTGCCGCAGTGCGGTTCGTTCCGGACCGTCCGGCGGGCTGTCGAAAACAGGGGGTGTCCATGAGAACGCTGACGTGGAGTCTGGGCGGTGGCCTCGCGGTTGCCGGCCTGCTTGCTGCCTGTGCCACTGGCGGCAGTGATGCCGGAACCACCATGGGACGCGGTACGGTGGCGCCAGCGCCACTCTGCACGGGTCCGATGACCCAGGTGACGATCGACCCGCGGACCCTCGGGTCCACCACGGGCACCATCAAGGTCGACCCCGGCAACGCATTCGTCGATCCGACCGGCGGCGGGGTGCGTTGGAAGTTCAACCAGAACACCTACTCGTTCACCAGCGACGGCGTCACCTTCAAGTCGAACCAGCCGGGCCCGGCGTCGGCGCCGGCAACCGGCGACCCGACCGTCTTCGTCTGGTGTTTCAACAACACCTCGTCGACGCCGGGCGCGAGTTGGTCCTACACGATCAAGTTCAGCGCCAATGCGGCGCCGAGCAAGATCTGGAGCTGTGATCCCACTATCGTCAACCGGTCCAGCCTCACGCCGCTGGCGGTCGAAACGGTGAATTGCACCTCGCCCTGAGGTCGAGCCGCGTCACGCGATGACGCTGACGAGATCGCGGGTGCGGGCCAGGGCCTGACCGAACTCCGATGGCGCGTCGATCCCGGTGAGTTCGCGGGCCAGCGCATCGGCCTGCGCCAGCGCCGCGTCGGCGGCATCGCGTTGGCCGCCGCGGTGTTCGGTCTCGGCACGGGCGCACAGCAGGATGCCCAGACTGACCCGATCCGATACCGAGCGCAGCAGCGCCTCGCCCGCCGCGAGGTGGGTGCGCGCGCTGTCGATGCGCATCTGGCGCGCGTCGAGGACGCCGAGGTAGGTCAGGAACTGCCCCTCGCTGCGCCGGTCACCCAGTTCGCGCGCCAGCGCCACCGCGGCCTCGTGGTAGCTGCGCGCGCGGTCGATCGCGCCCAAGGCCTCGGCCACCAGGCCGAGATTGCACTGCACGATCGACAGCAATTGCGCGTAGCCCAGGTCGCGTGCGGCCGCGAGCGAGGCTTCGAGTTCGGTCTGGGCGTCGGTGAGTCGGCCTTCCGTGAAGTGCAGCAGCCCCAGATTGCAGCGTGCATTGGCCTGCCACTGGCGATCGCCCAGCTCCTCGGCGATCCGTACCGCCTGGGCGTAGAGCGGCCGGGCCTTGGCGAGCTGACCCAGGTTGGCATAGAACTGGCCCAGGTTGCCGGCCGCGCCGCCTTCCCAGCGCCGCTCGCCCGCTTCGCGGGCCAGCAGCAAGCCGGCCTCGTAGAAGCGCTGCGCGTCGTCGATCCGCCCCAGCGCCTCGCAGAATGCGCCCTGGCCGTTGAGGACGGCGCACTCGTGGCCGCGTTCTCCGAGCGCGCGAAAGCTCGCCAGCGCGGATTCGAACGACGCCGCGGCCTCGTCGATCTGACCGCGCTGCGCCTGCAGCGTGGCCAACACCTGCCGCGCGCGTGCTTCGAGCAGCCGATCGCCGAGGGCCGCGGCGCGTGCCGCCGCCTGTTGCAGGTGATGCGTCGCCTCTGCGCCCTTGCCGACGAGCTGACATGCTGCGCCGCCAACCCAGCCCGCCTTCAACTGCGACTCGGCACTCAGGCCGGACAGCGAACCGACCGCCTCGGCCAGTTCGACGCCGAGGCGGAACGGGCCGTGCAGCTCGATCGCTCCCCAGGCGCTCATGAGCGCGTCGGCAGCGGTCGTGCCGTCGCCACGCGCGACGGCGCGCCGGCAGGCCTCCACGAGGTTGTCGATCTCGACGCATGAATGTTCGGTCGCGCGCCGCGGGCCGAGCGCCGCGAAGTAGGCGCCGTGGCGCGACTCGGCCGCCATCGAGGCGCGCAGGCCGCTGCCGGCGAAATGGCCTTCGCTGCGCAGATGCTCCGCAGCGTATTCGCGCACGCTTTCCAGCAGATCGAAGCGCTCGTCGCCGATCTGGCGAACGAAGCTCTTGTCGACGAGCCAGTCGACCAGATCGTCGACTCTCGACATGCCCTGCAGCTCGAGCACGGCCGCGGCGGATTCGCGCGTGAAGCCGCCGCGAAACACCGACAGCTGCGCGAGCGCGACGCGTTCCGCCTCGCTCAGCAGCTCCCACGACCAATCGAATGCCGCACGCAACGTGGCCTGCCGGTCGCGCCGGCCGGCCCGCGACAGCAGCACGTCGAATCGCTCGTGCATGCGGGCGAGCATGGTGTGCGGCGGCATGGCACGCACGCGCGCCGCGGCCAGCTCGATCGCCAGCGGCAGTCCGTCGAGCACCTTGACGAGTTGCTCGATCGCGCTGTGGTCATCGGCGCTCGTTTGAAAGCCGCTCTTCGCCGCCTGCGCCCGGCGGATGAAGAGCGCCACCGCGTCGCGCGCCGGCAAGGGGTCGAGCGCGAAGGTCTGCTCGCCGACGATTCCCAGCACCTCCCGCGTCGTGACGATGAACCTGGCCTGCGGTGCGCGCTCCAGCCAGTGCCCCAGCGTCTCTTCCGCGTGGCGCGCGACCTGCTCGAAGTTGTCGAGAATCATCAGGCATTCACCGCGCCCCGCGATCGCATGGGCCAGTTGCACGACCGGATCGGTCTCGCCCAGCGGCACGTCGAGGCCTTGCGCGGTCGCGAAGAGAATGCCGTCGACCGTCCGCGCCTGCGACAGGTCGCAGAACCACACGCCGCCCGGGTAGTCGCCGAGGTGGGTCCAGGCGAAGCGCGTCACCAGGCGGGTCTTGCCCGTGCCGCCCATGCCCAGGACGGAGACGAGCCGAGCCCCGTCGTCGAACTTGCCCGCGAGCTGCTGCAGCGGCTCCTGGCGCCCGACAAAGCTGTCCCGCTCCGCGGGCACGCTGTGCCGCACCTCGCGCACCGGCTGCCACAGATCGCCCTGACGCATCACTCGGTAGACCTTCGCGCCGTCCGGCGGAGCGACGAAGGGCGCACCCGTCTCGCCGATCTCGAACAGCTCCACCGGGTCGGCCACGCCATGCATGCGCCAGTGGCCGTGCGAGAGAACCCGCTGTGTCGCGACGCCGAGCGCGCGCCGGGCATCTGCGCTCAGCAGCGTCTGCGCGCCGAGCGCCACCGACATCACGCGCGCCGTGATCGGCAGCGCCAGGCCGTCGACCTCGACCGGCTTCGCGCCGCGTGCCACGTCGTCGGTCGGGTTCGGGCGCAGCGTGACCGGCCCCACATGGATGCCGGCGCGGGCCTTGAATGGCAGCTCGGCGGTGGCCAGCTTGCGGTGGTAGGCGAGCGCGTAGTTCACCGCGTCGGCGACGGCGTCGAACAGCAGCAGCATGCCGTCGGTCTTGTCGATCTCGCGGCCGCGCCACAGCGGCAGCAGGTCGCGCGCGATGCGGTCGTGCGCGGTCCACAGCTCGGCCATGCGCACATCGCCGAGCTCTTCGGTGAGCCGGGTGCTGTCGACGACGTCGGTGAGCAGCAGTGCGAGCAGTTGGGCCATGGCATCGGACCTGAGGTTCGGTGCGATGATCGTCGCTGACTCAGTCTTGCGTCAATGGCGCCTGCAGCAAGAACAGAGGTCCAGGGCGGACGCGGCCGCCAACCGGAAAATTCTGTGTGCGGATCTCAAGCAAAGATCGCGTACAGGATGCCGACGATCAGTGCCCACTTGAGCGTGTAGTAGCCGAGGCGGCTGCGCGCCTTCAGCCGCTTGCCCCAGAGCCGGATCTGGTAGCCGTGGCGGAAGAACCGGTTCAGCGCGCCGATGGGCTCGCCTGGCACGTTCTCGGTGGCCGACATCGCCATCACGACGCGTGCGAACCAGCGGTTCAGCAGCGTCAGCGGCGGCAACCGCAGCGGCCGCTCGATGTCGCAGAACAGGATCACGCGCTGCTGGTCGGTGGTGTTCTCGGCGTGGTGGATGAAGGTCTCGTCGAAGATGACCGCCTCGCCGTCGCGCCAGTGGTAGCGCTGGCCGTCGACCTCGATGTAGCAGCCCTCGGCGTTCGGTGTCGCGAGGCCGAGGTGGTAGCGCAGCGACCCGGCGTACGGGTCGCGGTGCCGAACCAGCCTGCTCCCCGGCGGGAGCGACGCGAACATCGCGGCCTTGACGGTCGCGATGCCGCCCAGAAGCTCGACGGTGCGCGGGCATTGCGCCCGTGCCGACGGCAAGTCGTCGCCATACCACTTGAGGTAGAAGCGCTTCCAGCCGGTGCGGAAGAACGAGTTGAAGCCGATGTCGTTGTAGTCCGCAGCCGCGCGGATGTGGCCGCCTTCGTTGAGCCGCAGCGCCTCGTCGCGTATCTCCTGCCAGTGTTCGCCGAGTGCCGCGAGTTCGGGGAAGGCCCGTGGCTCGAGGTAGGGCCGCGGGCGAACGCGCGAGCTCAGGTACAGCACCGCGTTGAGCGGCGCGAGCAGCACCGTGAAGTCGGTCAGCGCACGCAGCCAGCCGAAACGAACCCGGCCGCGCAGATTCGCATAGACGGCCGAGGCCACGAAGACGATGAGGATCCAGTAACGCAGCGACATCGTTGGTCGTTTGCACGCAGTGCCCACACGCTGCCATTTTTGCCCCTGGGGTATCTCCCCGTCGGGCCGTCAACCATCCATGCGGGTGGCCGCACCGCCCAGGGCTGCGGCGAGGTGACGGCGTTTCACGACAGCCTGTGCTTCAGGCCTGCGCCACCGGCGCCGCACAGTTCGAGCAGAACCGTGCCCCGGCCGCGATCTCGGTGCCGCAGGCGGTGCAGAAGCGCTTGCCGCCCTGGGCCGGCGACACGCCGCCCACCGACGCGATCGCCGCGGCCGCCTGCAGATGGTGTTGCACCTGCGCCGCGGCGCCCGCGCCATCGGCCGGTGTGATCGCGCGCTCGCCCGCATTGAGTGCACCAATGCGCGCCTGGTCTTCGCGGCTGTTCGGCGCGACCAGCACGCTCTGGCTGCGCGCGAAGTTCGTCAAATCGGTGCTGAGCGCGATTGCCTCCTGTTCGGTCGAGAACATCGCGGTGACCTGGCGCGCGTCGTCCTTGCCGAACACCACCGATTCGATGCGCGCGCGCCAGACGCGCAGCGTCATCGCCTCGGTGCGGATCACGTCGTTCTCGGTGTTCATGCGGCTGCTGAAGTTGTTGCCGGTGCCGATGCGCGAGGTCTGGTAGTTGCCGACCATCTCGACCCAGGTCAGGATCGATTCGAAGTTGAAGCGGCCCCACAGCCTGGATGCGGCCTGGAAGCAGAACGCCGCCATCACCGCCAGGATGGCCGAGGTGCCGATCAGCGCGAAGCGGTTGTCGCGCCACGGCGCGCTCACGTCGAACGCGTGCACGAAGGTCAGCGACATCACGACCGCCGCGACGACCAGCAGCGTGCCGTACAGGTCGAGCAGCAGCAGCGCGCGGTGCCGCGGCGCGGCCAGTGCGCTGCTCAAGCTGGGCGCCTGCGTGCCGCTGACCGGCAGCGGCTGGCTCTCTTCGAACAGCTCGCCGGCGAAGCTGCCGCTGGGCGTGCCGGCGGTCGTGACCGGGTCGATGCGCGCGTAGCGGCGGTTCGGGATCTGCTCGGTCCAGCTCGATTGCATCAGCCGGTCGAGCTCGTCCATCAGGCTGCCCGGTGGCGCGTTCATCGACAGGCGCGACTGCTCGACGCTGGCGCGCGTCTGCGGCGCCGGGTCGACCTGCGCGAGGATGGCCCAGACCGCCAGGCCGCACGCGATCAGCGAACCGATCAGCATCACGAAGGTCTGCGCCGTGACCTCGAAGCCGTACAGCGACGGCAGCTTGCCGGCCACGAGACCGATGCCCACCGGCGCGAGGATGGCCGCGGCGATCAGCGCCACCAGCGTCGTGCGCGAGAACTTCGCGCGGCCGTTCGAGACCACCGGCTTGAGCAGCACGAAGATGCCGAACGCGAAGTACAGCAGGCCGATCCATGGCCGCGTCGTCGGGTTGCCGAACAGTGCCCACGAGACGATGAAGCTGATCAGCGTGGCCGCGATCGCGCACAGGTTGAACACGTAGCGCTGGGCCTGGAACTGCACCTCGCGCGGCGCGGTGATCAGCTTGGGCGCCCAGTGGTACAGCATGCCCTCGACCGCGCCCTGCGGCTCGGGGTAGGTGATGCCGCCCTGGCGCAGGATCTCTTTCACGGCGTCGGCCGCCTTCGAGCCGCCATTCGCGCCGACCGGGATCTCGGGCGCGAGCGACGCCGGCCGGCCGCGACCGAAGAAGAAGCGCATGCGGCGCGCCGCGGTGGTCGCGCACAGCAGCCCGGCGGCCACCATCGCGAGGCCGGCGACGAGCGGGCCGGCGACCAGGCGCAGCGCGCTGTCCTGCATCGCGCCGCGGGCCCAGAACAGGCTGGTCACGCCGGCCAGCAACAGCACCGCACCGCAGATCCACAGCAGCCGGTTCTGCAGCTGGTACGGATTCGGCAGCTCGAGGAGCTTGGACTCCGAGCTGTAGTCGTAGGACATGGACTTCCCCCTGCGCGGTTGTTGTGCCGCGCAGTTTAGTGGGCCGTGCGGGACTCAGGATGCGGCGGGCAGCGCCAGCGCGAACAGTTCGTTGCGGTGGTGGATGGCCAGTCGCTCGAAGGCGCGGTTGCGGTAGGTCTTGGCGGTGGCGACCGAGACGCCCAGGTCCGCGGCGATGCCTTCGAACGTGAGGCCGCGCAGCAGCCTTTCGCAGACCGCGAGCTCGCGCTGCGTGAGTTGCGGGCACAGCCGCTGCAAGCGCTGCGCCGGGGTCAGCCGCTCGGTGCCGAGCTCGATGTGGCGTTGCACGACGGCGAGCAGCGTCGCGCCGAACGCCAGCACGCGGTCGAGCTCGGCCGGCGCGAAGCGCGGCTGGTCGCGGTGGCGGTACAGGTTGACGGCCAGCAGCTGGCCGTCGCCGGCCAGGCCGCCCGCGGCCCGCTCGCTGGTCACCAGCGAGAGCCGCTCGCTGAGCGAATGCGCGGTGTAGATCCGTTCGCGGTGCGCGCGGCCGAAGTCCTCGGCGCGGCAGTGCGTCATCACCAGGCTGGACGCGGCGCGCTCGCAGGCCTCGGCGAAGTGGGTGTCGCCGCGGTAGACGCCCTCGCGGTAGATGCGCCAGCACTCGAGCGCGATGTCGGGCACCGCGTGGCTGCCCTGCGCGAAGAGCTGCGGAGGCTGGTCGTCGAACACGCGGTAGACCGTCCACCACGCGACCGGCAGTGCGCGGTTCAGCTCGGCCAGCGTGCGCGTGGCGAAGTCGTCGCGTGCGATGCAGCCGACGAGCGCGGCCGAGACATCGTGCGCCGGTGGGCGCGGGGCGGTGGCGGGGACGGACCAGACTTGCATGCGGGCGACTGTCCGCCGTTGCCCGGGCCGCGGCAACCCGGGGGAACGCGCATCTGTCCTCTTCGCGCACGACAGACACGGTCACCCGGTGTGTCTACGCTCACGGCACGTCCAGGAACGACCATGGAGACACCGCGATGAACACCCACCCGCTCGCCCCCATTCCCGACGCCGATGTCGACGCCTTCTGGCGCGATGGCGTGATCTGCCTGCGCGGCCTGTTCGATGCCGACTGGATCGAGCACATGCGCGAGGCGGTCGAGGACGACCTCGCCCACCCCGGCCCGTTGGCGCGCGAGTACGCGACGCAGAAAGGCCAGCGCTTTCTCGGCGACATCGGCGCCTGGGCAGTGAAGCCAATGCTGCGCCAGTATGTCGAAACCTCGCCGGCCGCCGAGATTGCCGCGCGCATGTTGAAGAGCCGCAAGGTCAACTTCCTGTACGACCAGCTGTTCGTGAAGGAGCCTGGCACCGCCGCCGTCACGCCCTGGCACCAGGACGGTCCGTACTGGCCGGTGCAGGGCGACCAGATCCTGTCGATCTGGCTCGCACTGGACGACGTGACGGTCGAGTCCAGCGGCGTCGAGTACGTGAAGGGCTCGCACCGCTGGGGCCGCGAGTTCCGCCCCATCCACTTCGGCGGCGACACCGAGGCCTACAAGATGCTGCCGGGCGAGACGCTGCCCGACATCAACGCGATGCGTGGCGAACTCGACATCGTCAACTGGGACATGCAGGCCGGCGACTGCCTGCTGCACCACTGCATGACGGTGCACGGCGCGCCCGGCAACGCCAGCTCGACGCAGCGCCGCCGCGCCTACGCGACGCGCTGGACCGGCGACGACGTGGTCTACGCGCCGCGCAAGGGCCAGGCCAACATCACGATCAACCCGCCCACGATAGAACCCGGGCAACCGATCGACTGTGCAGTGTTTCCCCGCTTGTGGCCGCGTTGACTGAATAGTTAACTCTCATAACAAACTACAAGTTGGAGACTGCGCGATGACCCGTTCTTTTGCTCTCGTCCCGTTCGCTCGGGCGCTGCTGGCAGCCGTGGGCCTCGCCTGGGTCGCCGGCGCCCACGCCGACGTCAACATCGGCGTGGTCGTCTCGCTGACCGGCCCGGGCGCGTCGCTGGGCATCCCGGCCGAGAACACGATCAAGCTGTGGCCGACCGAACTCGGCGGGCAGAAGATCAACGTCATCGTGCTGAACGACGCGACCGACACCACGACCGCGGTGAAGAACGCGACCAAGCTGATCACCGAAGACAAGGTCGACCTGATCGTCGGCCCGTCGCTGACGCCGACCTCGCTCGCGGTGATCGACGTGGCCGCACGCTCCGGTGTGCCCGTGATCTCGCTGGCCGGTGGCGGCGCCATCGTCGAGCCGCCCGACGGGCCGCGCCGCTGGGCCTTCAAGATGGCGCCGACCGAGACGATCTCGATCAACGCCGTGCTCGACCACATGCTTCAGCGCAAGGCGACGACGGTCGGCACCATCGGCATCACGACGGCCTACGGCGAAGGCTTTCTGAAGGCGATCGAGAAGCTCGCGCCGGCCAAGGGCGTGAAGATCGTCGCGGTCGAGAAGTACGCGCAGGCCGACACCAGCGCGACGCCGCAGGTGCTCAAGCTGATCGCCGCCAACCCCGACGCCGTCTACATCTTCAGCGCCGGCACGCCGGGCGCGCTGCCGCATGTCGAGCTGGTCAAGCGCGGCTACAAGGGGCTGATCTACCAGACGCAGGGTGTCGCGAACGCCGACTTTCTGCGCGTCGGCGGCAAGGAGCTCGACGGCAGTTTCATGACGGTCGCGCCGGTGCTGGTCGCCGACCAACTGCCCGACAGCAACCCGGTCAAGGCGCCCGGTGTCGACTATGTGAAGCGCTACGAGGCCAAGCACGGCGCGGGCTCGCGCTCATTGTTCGGCGCGACCGCTTGGGATGCGCAGCTGTGGCTGAACGCGGCAATCCCGGTCGCGCTGAAGAAGGGCGCCCCGGGCACGCCCGAGTTCCGCCTCGCGCTGCGCGACGCGATCGAGGGGTTGAAGGAATTCGTCGGCGCGCAAGGCGTGTTCAACCTCAGCGCCACCGACCACAACGGCGTCGACGCGCGCAGCCAGGTGATGGTCAAGATCGAGGGTGGCAACTGGAAGCTGGTGAAGTGACGATCACCGACCCGCTGGCCGCGCCGCCGCTCGCGCCCTTCGCCGACCTGACGGTGCAGGTCGCGGCACCCATCGAGGTCGGCGCGGTTGGCCACGGCCAGCGTCGCGTGATCCCCATCCTCGGCGGCAGCTGCGTCGCGCGCGACTGGTCGGCGCGCGTGCTTGCGGGCGGCGCCGACTTTCAACTGATCGTCAACGAGCGCATGGCGCGGCTCGAGGCGCGCTACGTGCTCGAGACCGATGCGGGCGACCGCATCTACGTGCAGAACGACGCGGTGCGCACCGCCGCGCCCGAGGTCATGGCGAAATTGATTCGCGGCGAACTGGTCGACCCGGCGGATGTGTACTTCCGCTGCGCGCCCCGCTTCGAAACCGCTTCGCCGGCGCTCGCGTGGATCATGGAACGGGTGTTTCTCGGCACCGGCCTGCGCCGGCCGGACGCCGTGGTGATGCGCTTCTTCGAGGTGCTGTGACTCAGTTCACCGCGGCCGCTGCGGCACGCGCTGCAGGTTGCTCACGCCGTAGCCTTCGCGCGTCACGAACTCGACCATGCGCTGGTACTCAGCGTCCGGGATGGTCGGCGTGCGCGCCATGATCCACACGTAGTCGCGCGCTTCGCGGCCGACCACGGTCAGCGAGTAGTCGCTGGCCACATACGAGATCCGGTAGTCGGCCTTGATCGGCCAGACGAAGCGCATGCCCCACAGCGCGTTCGTCGAGTCGAGCACGAAGCCGCGCGGCGTGTAGGTCTTCAGCGGGCCGTCGAACGCGTCGGCGTTGAAGCTGAAGTTCACGGCGATGCTGCCGTCAGGGTCCAGCGTGTAGCGCTCGATTGCGTTGTGCGCGCCCTTCTCGAGAAAGGTCGGGATGTTCGCAATCACATACCAGTCGCCCATGAAGCGCTTCAGGTCGACCTGCGGCACGACGGTCGCCGGCGCGCGCGGCACGGTGGTGCTGCAGGCCGCGACGATGACGGCGCCCAGCGCAGACAAGAGGATGCGCATGTGAAGTTCCTTCATTCGAGCCGGTAGCTCAGTTGGCGGCCGCCGGCCACGGTGGAGTCCAGGCCGACCCAGTCGCCCTGCAGCGAGTACCAGACGTCGATCGGCTGCGCCGGACCGGTGATGCGCCAGCGCGTTGCCGCGGTGGGCAGGCCGCGCACGGTCAACGTGCCGGGGCCGATGCGGTTCACCTGCACGTTCTCGAACGCGCCGGTCTGGGCGTTGAGCAGCCGGGTCTGGGTCTGGATCAGCGGATTCCAGTACGCGAAGCTCATCGCGCAGCCCTTCAGCTCGGCGGTCTCGAGGTGCACCTTGCTGACCTTGCCGTTGTCGTCGGTCAACGCGGTGATCTCGGTCAGGCAATCGCCGCGCCATTGTTCGTTCGCGGTGTGCTGGTAGCGGTGCGCGGTGATGCCGAAGAATTTCACGGCGAAGCGCGCCTCGCTGAGCAGCGTGCGTGTGTCGCCGTCGGCGTTGACGACGAAGCGGTGGCTGCCGATGGGCTTGTTGTCGAGTGTTGCGCGGAAGTTCCACTCGGTGGCCTGCGCACCGGCGCCGCACACGCCGAGCATGCTCAGCACAAGGGCCTTCATGCGCCCCCCTTGCGGCGTGGCCACCATGGCACGAAGGCCGGTGTGCGCGCGATGTAGTCGCGGTAGGCCGGGCGCCGCTCGCCGATGTCGGCTTCAAGCAGGGTCACGCCCGAGACCTTGAGCAGCAGCACCGTCATCAGCAGCGGCGAAATGACGCTCCACCACGCGCCGCCGGCCGCCAGCGCGATCAGGTACAGGCCCCACCAGGTGCAGCACTCGCCGAAGTAGTTCGGGTGGCGGCTGAAGCGCCACAGGCCGTGGTCCATCACCTGGCCCTGGTTCGCAGCGTCGGCCTTGAAGCGCGCCATCTGCTGGTCGCCGACGGCCTCGACGAGGATGCCGAAGGCGGCAAGCGCCGCACCGACCAAGTCGAGCGCGTTGATCGGGTTGGTCCCGACCATGGCCGCGAGAAACGGTGCCGAGACGATCCATGCGAGCACGGCCTGCAGACCGAAGATCAGGTACAGGCTCTTGAACGCGAAGTTCGGCTGGTTGCGCGCGCGAATCTGCTGGTAGCGCCGGTCTTCGCCGTGGCCGTGGTTGCGCCAGGTGATGTAGATGGCCAGGCGCAGCGCCCAGGCGCCCGCGAGCGCGAGCATCAGCGCCGGGCGCGCGCTGGTCCACGGCAGCAGCAGCGCGTAGACCACGCCGCCGGTCGTGATGAAGATGGACCACAGGCTGTCGACGATGCTGACGTCGCGCCGCGCCAGGCTCACGAGCCAGGTCAGCACGGCCAGCACGACGATCACGCTCAGGCCCGAGAACGCGGCGCGCCAGAAGAGGTCAGCCATGCGTCGCCACCCCGTCGAAGCGATCGGACAACCACATCATCAGCGGCATCAGCAGCGCCCACGCGATTGCCAGCGTAGCGAGGGCCGCGGTCGCGTCGATGAAGTGCGCCGCGCCCAGCCGCACGCCGCCGGTATACGACATTGGCCCGGCGATCGCGCCGAGCACGGCCGCGAGCAGCCAGCGCTTTTTCATCCAGCGCATCGTCACGTTCAGCGCGATCGCGAGCAGGCCCCACATCGCGACCATCCAGTACGGTGCGAGCCGAGGCTCGGGCTGGCCCGAGGTGAACGCGACCTGGCCGAGCTGCACGCAGACCGTCTCGAACACCGCGCCGACGGCAAGCGCCGCGGCCACCAGCTTGGCCTCGGCCGCCGGCCGTGCCGACACGAGCACGTGCCACGCGATCACGGCCACGACGACGAGCGTGCCCAGCAGCGGCATTTCGTGTGCGGCACCCAGGATGCCGGCGAACCACGCGGCCTGGAACAGCACGAAGTTCAGCAACTGCATCGTGCGGGTCGGACGGGCTTGCGCGGCAACGCTCACACCCGGCGCTCGAACAAGTAGTGGCTGACCCACCACTGCTGGCCATTGTCGTAACCGAACAGTTCGGCCACCGACATGAAGAACAGCCGCCAGCGCTGCCACCAGACGCCGGCCTGAACACCGTAGGTGCGCTCGAACAACGGCCAGAGCGCGGTGCGGTGGTCGTCCATGTTGCGCAGCCAGGCTTCGGACGTGCGCTGGTAGTGCGTGCCGTCCCAGCGCCAGCGGTTCAGCACGTGCAGGTCGTCCTGGCATTGCAGCGCGAGGTCGTCGCTGGGCATCATGCCGCCCGAGAAGAAGTGCCTGCTCATCCAGTCGCTCGCGTCGCGCTCGACGAAGGGGTAGGGTGCGCCGCGGTGCGCGAACACGTGCATGAAGAAGCGGCCGTGCGGGCTCAGCCAGCGCGCGACGCGCGCGAAGGCCTGCGGCCAGTTGCGCAGGTGCTCGAACATCTCGACCGAGACGATGCGGTCGAAGCGCTCGGCGGTGTCGAAGTGGTTCATGTCGCGCGTGATCACGCGCAGGTTGGTCAGGCCGCGCTGCGCCGCCTGGACCTCGATGTGTTCGCGCTGCGAGTGGGAGTTCGACAGCGCGGTGATGTGACTACGGCGGTAGCGCTCGGCCATCCACAAGGTCAGCGAGCCCCAGCCGCAGCCGAGCTCCAGCACCTGCTGGCCATCGGCCAGGCCGGCGCGTTCGCAGGTGGCCTGCAACGCGGCGACCTCGGCCTGCACCAGCGTGTCGGTGCCATCGGGCCAGACACAGCTGCTGTACTTGCGGTGCGCACCCAGCACCGCGCCGAAGAAGGCGGCCGGCACTTCATAGTGCTGTTCGTTGGCCTTCTCGGGCAGCAGGGCGAGCGGGGCGGCGCGCAGTTCGTCCAGAAACGACTGGGTCAGCGCGGCAGTCGCCTCGGCATCGCCGTCGCGCATCTCGACCAGGCGGGCCTTCAGCAGCCGGCGTATGCCCAGGCGCACGACGCGGTCGGGCACCAGGCCTTGTTCGACCCAGTGGACGGCGGCGGCGGTGTTGTCGGCCATGTCAGCGTTTCCTGTTCAACAGGGCAAAAGCGCCCGGTGGAGCTGGTTACGCTGACTTTAAGTCAATGGATGCACCGATTGGTCACAAAATAAACCAATTGGTCTACGCGGCGTGCGCCAGCGGCTCGGCCGCGTAGACCTGGCCGAAGCGGTTGCCCAGAAAAGCCGCCAGCGGCACCTCTTCCTGGCGCACGAAACCGTGCTGCGGCAGCTCGCCCGCGGCCAGCAGGTCCAGCATCGCGCACAGGCTGGACGCGGTCGTGATCTGGATCGCGCTGCGCATCTGGCCGGCCAGCACCTGGCTGTAGATCTTGCGGGCGTAGGTTTCCTGCTGCAGCCGTCCGCCGCGCAGGCCGGCGACCGTGACGAAGACGATGACGACGTCCTGCATGGTCGTGGGCAGGGCTTGCTCGAGGATGTCTTTCAGCAGCTCGCGACGGTCGCGCAGGCGCAGGTCGTTCAGCAGCGCCTTCATGATGGCGGCGTGCCCGGGGTAGCGGATGGTGCGGTAGTTCAGCGTGCGCACCTTGCCGGCCAGCGTCTCGCACAGCGTGCCCAGGCCGCCGGACGTGTTGAAGGCCTCGTAGAGCACGCCGTCGAGCGAGAACTCCTCGCGCTCCTCGAGCGCCGGCACGACGCAGGGCCGGCCGTCGACGATGGCCTCGCACGGTTCGCAGTACTCGTTGATGACGCCCTCGGTGCTCCAGGTGAGGTTGTAGTTCAGCGCATTGCTGGGGTAGGCGGGCAGGGCGCCGACGCGCATGCGCACCGAATCGAGCGAGTCGAAGCGCCGCGCCAAATCGGCGGCGACGATGGAGATGAAGCCGGGGGCCAGGCCGCACTGGGGAATGAACGCCGTCGTGGCGCCTTCGGCGAGCGTGCGGATCGCGCGGGTGCTGGCCACGTCCTCGGTCAGGTCGAGGTAGTGGACGCCGGCGTCGCGCGCGGCCTGGGCGACCTGCAGCGTGAGGTGGTAGGGCGCGGCGCTGAGCACCGCGAAGCGGCCTTGCAGCGCGTCGCGCAGTCTGGCGGGGTCGGTCACGTCGAGCACCAGCGTGTTCAGGCGGGGGTTGCCGCCGGGGGTCAGCTGCGCCAGCAGCGTGGCCGAACGATCGGCCACGGTAACGCGGTAGCCGTTGGATTCGGGCGTGTTGACGAGCAGGGCCGCGACGACCGAACCGATCTTGCCGCCACCGATCACGAGGATGTCTTTCATGGGTGCTCCCGAAGTGTTCGCCATGATTCTTGCGGGAGTGGATGCAGAACGCATCTTCATTTCGGACGAAATGACGTCCACAATTCGGCATTTCGATCAGTCAATGTTTGCGAAATGACCGAGACCATCCTCGACGCGATCGACCGTGCGCTGCTCGCGCTGCTGCGCGACGACGCCCGCGCGCCCACCGCCGAACTCGCGCGCAAGCTCAAGCTCTCTCGCACCACGGTGCAGAGCCGCATGGAGCGGCTGCAGCGCCAGCGCGTGATCTCGGGCTTCACGATCAGCGTGCCCGACGAGTTGGAGGCGAACCTCGTGCGCGCCCATGTGCTGATCACGCTGGCGCCCAAGCGCAGCGGCGCGATCGAGGTCGCGCTGCGCAAGATTCCCGAGGTGCGGGTGCTGCATTCGGTGAGCGGGCCCTTCGATCTGATTGCGATCGTCGCGGCCGCGTCCATCGGTGAACTCGACGCGCTGATCGATCGCATCGGCGGGCTCGACGGCGTCGAGCGCACGACCTCGGCCATCGTGCTGTCGACGCGCATCCAGCGCTGACCGACCGGTCTGGCCGCCCGGCGCCCCAGATTGGGGTGTGCGATTCAAGTCTGGTTACGTGTGGCCGATATGCCTTACAAGCCGCGCCGGCCTTTTTCCGGCGCGCCGGTCTCGGGATGAACTCAGCAGTCGTCAGCAAAGAGTGGGTGGAGGTCGCGGACCTGTGCGTCGGCATGTTCGTGCACCTGGACATGGGCTGGATGTCGCACCCGTTTCCCCTGGGCAGCTTCAAGATCGCCAACGACGAGCAGATCGAGACGATCCGTTCGCTGGGCGTCCAGCGCCTGCGCTGGAGCCCGGGCCAAAGCGACGCGCCGACGGCGGCCGCCTCGCCGGCTGCGATCGACGCATCCGACGCATCGCCTGAAGCCGTCGACGCCGAGCCCACCACGATCACACCGACCAGCGGCCTGGGCGGTCTGCCCGACACCCCCGAGGCGATCGCGCGCCGCGAGCACCGACGCGCGCTGGCCGAGCAACGCGCCGGGCAGCTGCTGTGCGAGCGTCAGTTTGCCGAGGCCGCCCGCGACTGCCGCCAGGTGACCGAACTCGTTCAACAGAAACCGCAGGACGCGCGCCAGCAGGCCGAGCAGCTCTCGAAGGCGCTGGTCGACAAGATGATAGGCAACCGCGAGCTGTGCATCCGGCTGCTGTCGGACGCGGCGGGCGACAAGGCTTCGCTGCACGCGATGAACGTCACCGTGATCTCGCTGCTGATGGGCCGCACCTTCGGTCTGTCCGAGGCCGAGATGATGGACTTGGGCGTCGGCGCGATGCTGCACGACATCGGCAAGCTCGACCTGCCCGACCGCGTGCGCCACCGCGACGAGCAGTTCAGCGGCGCCGAAGTGCGCTTCTACGAAGAGCACGTCGCCAACGGCGTCGGCCACGCCCGCAAGATGGGCCTGTCGAGCGGCGCCACGCTGGTGATCGCGCAGCACCACGAACACGCCGACGGCACCGGTTTTCCGTTGCGCATCAACACCGACCGCATGACGGCTGCCGCGCGCATCGTTTCGCTGGTGAACCGCTACGACAACCTGTGCAACCCGCACGTGGCCGCGAAGGCGCTGACACCGCACGAGTCGCTGTCGCTGCTGTTCGCGCAGGGCAAGACCAAGTTCGACACCGCCATCCTCGGCGCCTTCATCCGCATGATGGGCGTGTACCCGGCGGGCTCGACGGTGCAGCTCACCGACGACCGCTACGCGATGGTCGTCGGGGTGAACTCCACGCGCCCGCTCAAGCCCCGCGTGCTGGTGCACGAGCCCGGCGTGCCGCGCGACGAGGCTCTGGTGCTCGACCTCGAGAACAGGCCGGGCCTGGGCATACGCCGCAGCATCAAGCCGGCGCAGTTGCCGCTGTTGTCGCTCGACTACCTCGCGCCGCGCCCGCGCGTGGCCTACTTCTTCGAGGCCATCGAGACGCCGCAAGAGGACGCTGTCGCGGCCTGACGATGAGAACCCTGGACGCTGCGGCGCTCCCCTTGCCACTCGCGGCTTGGCGCAGCCTGATCGAGGCCATGCTCGACGCCGTGTGGCTGGTCGACCCGGCCACGCTGGCCATCGTCGCCGCCAACCGGGTGGCCGGCGAGCTGATGGCGACCGAGCCCGAGGCCCTGGTCGGCCGCAGCATGATCGAACTCGCCGCCACGCCCGAGGACCTGTGCTTCTGGCGCGAGGTGGCCGACGGCCTGGACGATCGCATCGAGTCCGACACGCTGATCGCGCGCACTGACGGCGTCGTGGTGTCGGTGACCCGGCGCGTCAGCCGCGTCGTCGATGCCGAGGGCGAGGCCTTGTTCGTGGTCGCCTTGCACGACCGCAGCGAGCAGGTGCGCAGCGCGCGCGAGCTCGAGGAGACCACCGCCGACCTGCGCGCGACGCTGGAGTCGACCCAGGACGGCATCCTGGTCACCGACCTGGCCGGGCGCATCCGCAACTTCAACCAGCGCTTCGCCGCGCTCTGGCAGGTGCCCGATGCGCTGCTGCGCCAGCGCGACGACGACGCGATGCTCGAGTGGATGCGCCGCAGCGTCGTCGACCCCGCGACCTACATGCGCCGCCTCGCGCTGATGGACGACGCGACCATGCTGCAGACCAGCGACGAGATCCGCCTGCATTCGGGCACGGTGCTCGAGCGCGTGACGATGCCGCAGTGCATGCGTGGGCGGCCCATCGGCCGCGTGTTCTCGTTCCGCGACATCACCGCGCGGCTCGAGGCCGACCAGCGCATCGAGACCCTGTCGTACACCGACGCGCTCACCGGCCTGCCGAACCGCCGGTTGCTCGCCGACCGCACCGAGGTCGCACTCGCCGCCGCGCGGCGCGACGGTTCGCCGCTGGCGCTGCTGTTCCTCAACCTCGACCGCTTCAACCACATCAACGAGACCCTGGGCCGGGCCTATGGCGACCGCGTGCTGGTCGACGTGGCCGAGCGCATCAAGGCTTGCGTGCGCCAGGTCGACACGATCGCGCGGCTCGGCGGCGACGAGTTCGTCGTGCTCGCGCACCAGGCCGACGATGCCGGCGCGCAAGCCACGGCGATGCGCCTGCTGGACGCGCTGAAGAAGCCGTTCGAGCAGGGCGGCATGAGCTTCACCGTCACCGCCAGCATCGGCGGCGCGATGTTTCCCGGCGACGGCACGACGATGGACGAGTTGCTGCGCCGCGCCGACGCCGCGATGCGCGAGGTCAAGCGCTCCGGCCGCGCCGGCTACCGCTTCCACCGTTCGCGCTCGGCCACCACCGAGACGCGCTCGCGCTCGCGCATGCGGCTGGACCACGCGATGCGCATGGCACTGGTGCAAGGGCGCTTCCGTCTGCACTACCAGCCGCAGGTCGATGTGGCCAGCGGCGCCGTCGTCGGCGCCGAGGCGCTGATCCGCTGGCGCGACCCCGAGCTGGGCGAGATCTCGCCGGGCGAGTTCATCCCGGTGGCCGAAGAGAGCGGCTTCATCGTCGCGATCGGCGACTGGGTGCTGCGGCGCGCGGTGGCGCAGGCGGCGGTCTGGTGGGCCGCGGGCGCGAAGCTGACCGTCTCGGTCAACGTCTCGGCGGTGCAGTTCCAGCAGCCCGACTTCGTCGACGGCGTGGCCCAGGTCCTCAAAGAAGCGGGGCTGCCGCCGCAGTGGCTCGAGCTGGAACTCACCGAGTCCATCCTGATCCAGGATGCGAAGGACGCGATGCAGCGTCTGCAGGCGCTCGCGCAGCTGGGCGTCAAGCTGGCGATCGACGACTTCGGCACCGGCTATTCGAGCCTGGCCTACCTGAAGCGCTTCCCGATCAGCCGGCTCAAGATCGACCGCACTTTCGTCAGCGGTCTGCCGCTCGAAGAGAGCGACGCCGCCATCGTCCAGGCCATCGTGCAGATGGGCCGCGCGCTGCGGCTGGAGATCGTCGCCGAGGGCGTCGAGAACGACGCGCAGCGCCAATTCCTGCAGCAGTCCGGCTGCCACCTGTACCAGGGCTATCTGTTCGCGCCGGCGCTCGACGTGGCGGCCTTCGAGGCGCGCCTCGGGCTGGTCGTGCCGGACGCCCCGCGCGACGTCGCGAGCAGCGCCGTCGTGATCCCGATCGCAGGCAAGCGCTGACCCGCACGCCACCGCGGTGCGCGGCGCACAATGGCGGCCTTCGCTGTTGAAGGGGACCGCATGCTCTACAAGTTCAAGTCCAAGGCCGCGGGCGACGTCATCATGACGGGGTCGCCCGGAGACGAGGTGCTGCGCCTGATCGGCAAGGCGCCGGCCGCGCAAGGCATCATCGAGGTCGCGGCCATGAGCGCGGCCATCGCGGCCATCGAGCAGGCTGTCGCCGCCGACGAGGCCGCGCGCGCGCAGGCCGAAAAGGAAGCCGCCACCGATGGCCGCAAGCTGGCCCCGCGCGAGGGCGTCACGCTGCGCCAGCGCGCCTGGCCGTTGGTCGAGATGATGAAGCGCTCGATGACCGAGAATGCCGACATCGTCTGGGGTGTGTGAGGAGTCGACGCGATGAAACTGTGGAGCGACAGCTGGATCAACGGTGAGCGCATCCCGATCCGCTTTGCGGCGGGCAAGCCGGACCCCTCGGGTGGCGTCACGTTTTCCGACAACCTCAGCCCGCACCTGGCGTGGAGCGAGGTGCCTGCCGGCACCCTGTCGTTCGCGCTGATCTGCCACGACTTCGATGTGCCCAGCCGCGGCGACGACGTGAACCAGACCGACCGCGAGGTGCCGGCCGACCTGCCGCGCGTCGACTTCTTCCACTGGGTCATGGTCGACCTGCCGGCCGGCACCGGCGAGCTGAAGGAAGGCGAGTTCAGCCGCGGCTTCACGCCGCACGGCAAGCCTGGCCCGCAGATCGGCGCGGCGCGCCACGGCCTGAACGATTACACCGGCTGGTTCGCCGCCAACCCCGACATGGCGGGCAACTACTTCGGCTACGACGGGCCGTTCCCGCCGTTCAACGATTCGCTGATCCACCACTACGTGTTCACGGTCTATGCGCTGGCGGTGGCGCGTGCGCCGGTCGAGGGCCACTTCACCGGCCCCCAGGTGCGCGAGGCGATCTACCCGCACATCCTGGCCGAGGCCACGCACTCGGGCACCTACACCTTGAACAAGCGCCTGATCGGCTGAGATGCACGATCAACAAGCGACGCGGATCCTGGCCATCCGCCACGGCGAGACCGACTGGAACGTGGACGGCCGCATCCAGGGCCAGCTCGACATCCCGCTGAACGCCACCGGCCAGTGGCAGGTGCACCGTCTCGCGCTCGCGGTGGCCGACGAGGGCATAGACGCGGTCTACTCGAGCGACCTGCTGCGCGCCTTTGAAACCGCGCAGTCGGTCGCGCGCGGGTGCGGCCAGCCCATCGTCACCGACGCGGGGCTGCGCGAACGCGGCTTCGGCGTCTTCGAAGGCCTGAGCTACGCCGAGATCAACCAGCGCTGGCCCGAGCAAGCCGAGCGCTGGCGCAAACGCGACCCGGACTTCGGCGCCGAGGGCGGCGAGACCCTGCGCGATTTCTCGACGCGCAGCATCGCGACCGTCGAGCGCCTGGCCGCGCTGCACCCGGGCCAGACCATCGCGGTCGTGTCGCATGGCGGCGTGATGGACTGCCTCTACCGCGCCGCCGCGCGCGTCGCGCTCGACGCGCCGCGTTCCTGGCAGCTCGGCAATGCGGCCATCAACCGGCTGCTCTACACCCCGCAGGGCTTCACGCTGATCGGCTGGAGCGACGTCCACCACCTCGACGACGACGTGCTCGACGAGTTCACCGACACCGACGCGCCGGTGCAGCGCCGGGCATGACGGGCATGCGACCGGCCGCCGCGGTGGGTGACGGCGTCGACGCGATCGACACGCCGGCGCTGGTGATCGACCTCGACGCGATGGAGCGCAACCTCGCGGCCATGGCCGTGTTCGCGCGCGAGCACCGCGTCGCGCTGCGGCCGCACGCGAAGCTGCACAAGAGTGCGGCGATCGCGCGGCTGCAGATCGCCGCCGGGGCGGTCGGGGTGTGCGTTCAAAAGCTCAGCGAGGCCGAGGTGCTGGCCGACGCCGGCATTGCCGACATCTACATCAGCAACGAGGTCATCGCCGAGCCCAAGCTCGCGCGGCTCGCGGCGCTGGCGGGTCGCATCCACCTTGCGGTCGCCGTCGATTCGGCGCTGGGCATAGACCGCCTGGCCGCGGCGTTGAAGGCCGCCGGCAGCATGGCCGACGTGTTTGTCGAGATCGACGTGGGCCAGGGCCGCTGTGGTGTTGCGCCGACGGCGGCCGGCGCGCTCGCGCACCAGGTCGTGTCGCACGGGCTGCGCTTCGCGGGCCTGCAGGCCTACCACGGCGGCGCGCAGCACCTGCGCACCGCGGCCGAGCGCGAGGCGGCGATTCGTCACGTGGTGTCGCTGGTGCGCGCGGCCCAGGCCGGCATCACCGCGTCGGGCCTGCGCTGCCCGCTGGTCACCGGCGCGGGCACCGGCAGCTTCGTGTTCGAGGCCGTGAGCGGCGTCTACGGCGAGTTGCAGGCCGGCAGCTACCTGTTCATGGACCGCGACTACGCCGACAACGAGCCCACGCCGCATGCGCCGCGCTTCGAGCACGCGCTGTTCGTCAAGTCGCAGGTCGTGAGCCGCGGCCCTTCGCACGCGGTCGTCGACGCGGGCCACAAGTCGCACGCGATCGACTCCGGGCTGCCCGGCGTGTGGCAGCGCGAGCTGGTGTTCGGCAACGGCGGCGACGAGCACGGCATCCTGCGGCCGCGACCCGACGCCGGCCGCGCGGCGCTGCCGCAGCTCGGCGAGACCGTCTGGCTGGTCCCCGGCCACTGCGACCCGACGGTCAACCTGCACGACCACTACATCGGCTTGCGTGGCGGCCTGGCGAACGGCGTCGTCGAGGCGGTCTGGCCGGTCGACGCACGCGGTGGCGTGCGCTGACCCGAGACGATCGAGGCACCGCATGACCGGCCCGCAGATCATCGTGCTCGCGACGCCGGTGTTCCTGCTGCTGATCGCGATCGAGTTCCTGATCGGCCTGAAACGCGGCCGCAACACCTACCGGCTGAACGACGCGCTGGGCAGCATCGCGCTGGGCGTGATGAGCCAGGTCGTGGGCGTGTTCACCGTGCTGTTCACGCTCGGCCTGTACACGCTCGCGTTCGAGCACGGCTCGCTGTGGCAGCTCTCGGTGCGCGAGCCCTGGGTGTGGATCGTCGGCCTGGTGTTCTACGACTTCTGCTACTACTGGGTGCACCGCTTCGGCCACACGGTGGCGCTGATGTGGGCCGCGCACGTGGTGCACCACCAGAGCGAGGACTACAACCTGTCGACCGCGCTGCGCCAGACCAGCAGCGGCTGGCTCGTCAGCTGGATCTTCTACCTGCCGATGGCGGTGCTGGGTTTTCCGCCGTTGGTGTTCGGCGTGGTCGCGCTGGTCGACCTGCTGTACCAGTACTGGGTCCACACGCAGCAGATCGGCCGACTCGGCTGGTTCGATCGCTGGTTCTGCGCGCCCAGCAACCACCGCGTGCACCACGCGGTCAACGACAAGTACCTCGACAAGAACTACGGCGGCATCTTTCTCGTGTGGGACCGCCTGTTCGGCAGCTACATCGCCGAGGACGACGCCGTGCCCTGCGTCTACGGCACGCGCGGCCCGCTGCGCAGCTGGAACCCGCTGTGGGCGAACCTGCACACCTACGCCGAGATGGCCAAGGACAGCTGGCGCGCAGGCTCGTGGGCCGACAAATGGCGCGTCTGGTTCAAGCACCCCGGCTGGCGCCCGTTGGATGTGGCGCAGCGCTGGCCCAAGCCGGCATTCGACCTGGCACGCGTCGAGTATTTCGACCCGCCGATGTCGCGCGCCGCGGCGTGGGTCGCGCTCGTGCTGTTCGTGGCCGTGCTCGGTGCGACCACCGGGTTCTTATGGTTTGCGCACCAGCTCGGTTGGACCGAGAAAGGGCTCGCCGCCCTGGCGATCTTCGCGATGCTGTGGGCGATCGGCTGGGTCAGCGAGCGCTCGGCACGCCCCTCGGTGTTTTCCCGTGGATCGGGGCTTCCCGGCTTGCGGCCGCGGCAGGACTGAATAGACTCCGCCGCTGATCCACTGAACCGCGTTCAACCTGCTGAACGAGGTGCGCGGTGGCGAATCCCCCCGGAGTCTGTCCTGCACGCCACCCCCGTCTCACTGCGATCCGCGCCTGCCCGTCGCGCCGCGCCCGCCGCCGCTCCGCTGGTGCCGGCGGTGACGCGCGCGCTGGCCTTGCTCGACCGCCTGGCAGCACAGCGCGAGCCGATGAGCCTGGCGCAGCTGACCAGCGAACTGGCGCTGCCGAAGAGCAGCGTGCACGGGCTGTGCAACACCTTGATGTCGTTCGGCTACCTGCGTCGGCAACCGGACGGGGCCTTTCTGATCGGCCCGCGCGTGATGAGCCTGGCCGAGGCCTTCGTGTCGGGCACCGACGTCGCGCAGGAGTTTGTCGCGCTGTGGGCCGATGCTGGCGCCGCGCCCGAAGAGACGGTCGTGCTGTCGGTGCTCAACGGCACCGACGCGCTGTACGTCGCGGTGCGCAACAGCGCGCGGCCGCTGGGCCTGGCCTTCAACGTCGGCATGCGCCTGCCGGCCTATTTGTCGGGCAGCGGCAAGGCCATGCTCGCGCAGCGCAGCCCCGACGAGGTGCGCAAGCTGTTCGCCGACGGGCTGCCCACGCACCTGACGCGCAAGGGCCCGCGCGAGATCGACGGCCTGCTGAAGGAGCTGGCGCAGACGCGCAAGCGCGGCTACAGCGTCGACGACGAGACCGTGCGCGAGGGCGTCTATTCGTTCGGCGCGCCGGTGTTCGACGCGAGCGGCCAGGCGGTGGCCGGCGTTGCCGTGTGTATCAACAAGGCGCTGCTCGGCGCGGACCGCGGCGAGCGGCACCGCGAGGCGGTGCTGAAGGTGGCCCGCACGCTGTCGCAGCGCCTGGGTGCGAGGGCGGAGCGTTGACAACATGAGCGGTGGCGAATTCATACTCGAGACGCGCGAACTCACGAAGGAGTTCAAGGGCTTCGTGGCCGTCAGCAAGGTCAACCTGAACGTGCGGCGCGGCAGCATCCACGCGCTGATCGGGCCCAACGGCGCGGGCAAGACGACCTGCTTCAACCTGCTGACCAAGTTCCTGATCCCGAGCAGCGGCCAGATCCTGTTCGACGGCGTCGACATCACGTCCGAACAGCCGGCGGTGATCGCGCGCCGCGGCGTGATCCGGTCGTTCCAGATCTCGGCGGTGTTCCCGCACCTGACGGTGCTCGAGAACGTGCGCGTGGCCTTGCAGCGCCGGCTGGGCACCTCGTTCCACTTCTGGAAGTCCGAGCGCTCGCTGCAGTCGCTCGACGCGAAGGCGCTCGAGCTGTTGCGCGAGGTCGATCTCGAACCGTATGCGCCGCTGAAGGCGGTCGAACTCAGCTACGGCCGCAAGCGCGCGCTCGAGATCGCGACCACGCTGGCGATGGAGCCCCAGCTGATGCTGCTCGACGAACCGACGCAGGGCATGGGCCTGGAAGACGTGGACCGCATCCGCCAGCTGATCAAGAAGGTCGCCGCCAGCCGCACCGTGCTGATGGTGGAGCACAACATGAGCGTGGTCTCCAGCATCGCCGACACCATCACCGTGCTGCAACGCGGCGCGACGCTGGCCGAAGGGCCGTATGCCGAGGTCTCGAAGAACCCCGCGGTGATCGAGGCCTACATGGGCAGCGCCAAGACCGAGCTGAAGGGAGCCCACTGAGATGAGCACCCCCTTTCTCGAAGTCAAAGATTTGCACGGCTGGTACGGCGAATCGCACGTGCTGCACGGCGTGAACTTCCACGTCGACGAAGGCGAGGTCGTCACGCTGCTGGGCCGCAACGGCGCCGGCCGCACGAGCACGATGCGCGCGATCATGGGCCTGATCGGAGCGCGCAAGGGCTCGATCAAGGTGCGCGGCGCCGAGACCGTCGGCATGGCGACGCACCGCATCGCGCGCCTTGGTCTGGGCTACTGCCCCGAAGAGCGCGGCATCTTCTCCAGCCTGTCGTGCGAGGAAAACCTGATGCTGCCGCCCACGCTGGCCGAAGGCGGCATGAGCGTCGAGCAGATCTACACGATGTTCCCGAACCTGAAGGAGCGCGCCAACAGCCAGGGCACGCGGCTGTCGGGCGGCGAGCAGCAGATGCTCGCGGTCGCGCGCATCCTGCGCACCGGCGCCAAGCTGCTGCTGCTCGACGAGATCTCCGAAGGCCTCGCGCCGGTGATCGTGCAAAAGCTCGCCGAGATGGTGGTCGCGCTGCGCCAGCAGGGCTACACCATCGTGATGGTCGAACAGAACTTCGTTTTCGCCGCGCCGCTGGCCGATCGCTTCATGGTGATGGAGCACGGCGAGGTCATCCAAGAGTTCACCCAGGCCGAACTGCCGTCGCGCATGGAACGGCTGCACGAGTACCTCGGCGTCTGAAACGCCACAACGCTCCACTCATATTTCCCCACAGGAGACTTCCATGAAACTCAACAAGATTTCCACCGCCTGCGCGCTCGCCGCCGTGACGATGTTCGGCAGCAGCGCGCACGCGCAGATCTCGGGCGACGTGATCAAGATCGGCTTCATCACCGACCTGTCCGGCCTGTATGCCGACATCGACGGCCCGGCCGGTGCCGAGGCGATCAGGATGGCGATCGCCGACCTGGGCGGCGCGGTCGCGGGCAAGAAGATCGAGCTGCTGGTCGCCGACCACCAGAACAAGCCCGACGTGGCCGCGGCCAAGGCGCGCGAGTGGTTCGACCAACAGGGCATGGACATGCTGATCGGCGGCACCAACTCCGGCACCGGCCTGGCGATGGCCAAGGTCGCGCTCGAGAAGAAGAAGCCCTACCTGTCGATCGGCGCGGGCTCGTCGGCGCTGACCAACGACCAGTGCTCGCCGTACACCATCCACTACGCCTACGACACCGTCGCGCTCGCCAAGGGCACGGCGCCGGCCGTCGTCAAGGCCGGTGGCAAGAGCTGGTACTTCCTGACCGCGGACTACGCCTTCGGCACCGCGCTGCAGGCCGATGCGACGGCCGCGGTGACCAAGGCCGGTGGCTCGGTCGTTGGCTCGGTGCGCGCGCCGCTGGCGGCCAGCGACTTCTCGTCCTTCCTGCTGCAGGCGCAGTCGAGCAAGGCGCAGATCCTGGGCCTGGCCAACGCGGGCGGCGACACGATCAATGCGGTGAAGGCGGCGAACGAGTTCGGCATCACCAAGTCGATGAAGCTGGCCGGGCTGCTGATGTTCATCAACGACGTGCACTCGCTGGGTCTGAAGGCCACGCAGGGGATGTACCTGACCGACAGCTGGTACTGGAACCAGAACCCCGAGACGCGGGCCTGGAGCAAGCGCTTCTTCGACAAGTTCAAGCGCATGCCCTCGTCGCTGCAGGCCGCCGACTACTCGGCCGCGCTGTTCTATCTGGCGGCGGTCAAGGCGGTCAACTCGGACGACGGCGACAAGGTCAACGAGCAGATGCGCAAGAGCAAGGTCAACGACATGTACGCCAAGAACGGCTACATCCGCGCCGACGGCAGCATGATCCACGACATGTACCTGATGCAGGTCAAGACACCGGAGCAGTCGACCACACCGTGGGACTACTACAACGTGGTCGCGACGACCAAGGGCGAGGACGCCTTCTTGACGAAGGCCGAATCGAAGTGCGCTCTCTGGAAGTGATGACTGCCCCCCCAGCGCGGGTTACCGCACTTGACCCCCCGAGGGGGTCTCGCCCGCCTTGGGGCGGCCCGGCGTCGGGCTCGTCTCGCTAATCACGGCACAGGAACAGATGGACATCTTCGGCATCCCGATCCAGGCCTTCATGGGCCAGCTGATGCTCGGCCTCGTCAACGGCTCGTTCTACGCGATGCTGAGCCTGGGGCTGGCCGTCATCTTCGGGCTGCTGGGCATCGTCAACTTCGCGCACGGCGCGCTGTACATGATCGGCGCGTACGTCGCGTTCGTGCTGCTCGACAAGTTCGGCATCAACTACTGGTTCGCGCTGGTCATCTCGCCGCTGGTGGTCGGTGCGCTCGGTGTCGTGATCGAGCGCACCTTGCTCAAGCGCCTGTACAAGATCGACCCGATCTACGGCCTGCTGCTGACCTTCGGGCTGGCATTGATCGCCGAGGGCGTGTTCCGCTACTGGTTCGACGTGTCGGGCCAGTCTTACCCGGTGCCCGATCTGCTTCAGGGCGCGACCAACCTCGGCTTCATGGTGCTGCCCAACTACCGCGCGTGGGTGGTGTTCGCCTCGCTGACGGTCTGTCTGGGCACCTGGTACACGATAGAACGCACCCGGCTCGGCGCCTACCTGCGGGCCGGCACCGAAAACCCGGCGCTGGTGCAGGCCTTCGGCATCAACGTGCCGGTGATGGTGATGCTGACCTACGGCGCCGGCGCCGGGCTGGCGGCGCTCGCGGGCGTGCTCGCCGCGCCGGTGATCCAGGTCACGCCGCTGATGGGCAGCAACCTGATCATCGTCGTGTTCGCGGTCGTCGTGATCGGCGGCATGGGTTCGATCCTGGGCTCCATCCTCACCGGCCTGGGGCTGGGCATCGTCGAAGGGCTGACCAAGGTGTTCTACCCCGAAGCATCGAGCATCGTCGTGTTCGTGATCATGGCCATCGTGCTGATGATCCGTCCCGCCGGGCTGTTCGGGAAGGAGAAGTAGATGAGCACGGCGGCAACGACGACGCTTGAGAAATACAGCCGCATCGGCCTCTGGGTCGGCCTGGCCATCCTGCTGGCCGCCCCGTTCATCGGCCTGTACCCGATCTTCATGATGACGGCGCTGTGCTTCGCGATCTTCGCGTGCGCCTTCAACCTGCTGCTCGGCTTCACCGGGCTGCTGTCCTTCGGCCACGCCGCCTACCTGGGCGCGGCGGCCTATGCGACCGGCTGGCTGGTGAAGTCGGCGCACCTGACGCCCGAGCTCGGCATCGTTGCCGGCACTGTCGTGGCCGGGCTGTGCGGCCTGGCGGTCGGGCTGATCGCGATCCGGCGCCAGGGCATCTACTTCGCGATGGTCACGCTCGCGATGGCGCAGATGATCTACTTCGTCTTCCTGCAGGCGCCGTTCACCGGCGGCGAAGACGGCCTGCAGGGCGTGCCGCGCGGCAAGCTGTTCGGGTTGATTCCGCTCGACAACGACAAGGTCATGTATTACGTCGTGCTCGCGGTCTTCGTCGCGGTGTTCCTGTTCATCATCCGCATCGTGCACTCGCCCTACGGCCAGGTGCTGAAGGCGATCCGCGAGAACGAACCGCGCGCGGTCTCCCTCGGCTACGACGTCGACCGCTACAAGCTGCTGGCGTTCGTGCTGTCGACCACGCTGGCCGGCCTGGCCGGCTCGATGAAGGTGGTGGCCGTCGGCTTCGCGACGCTGACCGATGCGCACTGGTCGCTGTCGGGCGAGGTCGTGCTGATGACGCTGCTCGGCGGCATGGGCACCTTCGCCGGACCGGTGATCGGCGCCTTCACCATCATCGGGCTGCAGAACTTCCTCGCCGACCAGGTCGGCTCGTGGATCAACGTGATCATCGGCGCGATCTTCGTGGTCTGCGTGGTCGCGTTCCGCAAGGGCTTCGTCGGCGAACTGATCGCCTGGCTGCAACGCCGCCAGGGGCACTGAACAGGGGCTTGTCAGCGCGGGGTGTCGGTGTCTAAATCGGCTTGCGGGCCATTTCAGGAGACATCGAGATGAGCATCAAGCGCCTGACGAAGGAAGACATCCGCCGCACCACCGGCACGCTGAACCCGGTCGGGCACGTCGTGCTCGCGTTCGCGGACGATGCGGTGACGGCCGACGCGGTCGCCGCACTGCACGCCGCCGGCCTGGCGGACGACGACATCCTGCACTACCTCGCCGCCGACGCCACGCCGCGCCTGCAAGAGCGGGTGCGCACCGCCAGCGGCGCTGCCGGCTTCGGCTACGAGATCACGCTGATGCGGCGCTACCTCGCGCTCGCCGAGGCGGGGGCCGGCTGGCTGATCGTCTATGCGCCGACCGACGATGCGGTGCAGCGCATCACCGAGGTCGCGACGCGCTTTCATGCGCTGTGCGCCGTGCGCTACCACCGGTTGGCGAATGAAGACCTGGTCTGAAGACGTGGAGCGGCCCGGCGCTGGCCTGGGCCGCGTCAGGGCTCGAACAGGTCGGTCGAACCCGACGGCTTGGGCGGCGTGACGCCCAGGTGCCGGTAGGCCGCGGCCGTCGCCACGCGGCCGCGCGGCGTGCGCTGCAGATAGCCTTGCTGGATCAGGTAGGGCTCGATCACGTCCTCGATGGTCTCGCGCTCCTCGCCGATCGCCGCGGCGACATTGTCGAGCCCGACCGGCCCGCCGTCGAAACGGTGCACCACCGCCTCGAGCAGCTTGCGGTCCATCACGTCCAGCCCGTGCGCGTCGACGTCGAGCATCTTCAGCGCCTTGTCGGCGAGCGCCTTGTTGATGCGGCCGTCGGACTTCACGTCGGTGTAGTCGCGCACGCGGCGCAGCAGCCGGTTCGCGATGCGCGGCGTGCCGCGCGAACGCCGCGCGATCTCGAACGCGCCTTCGTCGTCGGTCGGCACGTTCAGCAGACCGGCCGAGCGGCGCACGATGCGCGCGAGTTCGTCGGGCGTGTAGAACTCCAGCCGCGCAACGATGCCGAAGCGGTCGCGCAGCGGGTTGGTCAGCATGCCGGCGCGCGTGGTCGCGCCGATCAGCGTGAACGGTTGCAGGTCGAGCTTGATCGAGCGTGCGGCCGGGCCGTCGCCGATCATGATGTCGATCTGGTAGTCCTCGAGCGCGGGGTACAAGATCTCTTCGACGACCGGGCTGAGCCGGTGGATCTCGTCGATGAAGAGCACGTCGTTGCGCTCCAGGTTGGTCAGGATGGCGGCCAGGTCTTTCGGCTTCTCGAGCACCGGGCCCGAGGTCTGGCGCAGGTTCACGCCCAGCTCGTTGGCGATGATGTGCGACAGCGTCGTCTTGCCCAGCCCCGGCGGGCCGAACAGCAGCACGTGGTCCATCGCCTCGCTGCGCATCTTGGCCGCGCCGATGAAGATCTCGAGCTGTTCGCGCGCCTTGGCCTGGCCCACGTATTCGGCCAGGCCCTTGGGGCGCAGCGCGCGTTCGATCGCCTCTTCGTTGGGCGAGGCGGGGGCGGCGCTGACGACGCGGCGCGCCGGCTCGAACTCGTCGGTCTGGATGCTCATGCGCGATTATGGGCATGGGTCCGGTCACGCCCTGTTGCACTCGAAACCTCAAGCCGACGCCGCCGGCACCGAAGAAACCGCGATCTGCTGCCCTTACACTGCGCCCCGTGCTCCACCTCCGTCGTCGCCTTCGCATGTTCACCTGGCTCGCGCTGTTCGCGATGCTGGGGCTCGCGCTCGCGCCGTCGGTGTCGCATGCACTGAGCGCGCAGCAGCAATCCAACCCGTGGACCGAGATCTGTTCGGCCTCGGGTTCGAGCGGCCAGCCCGACCGCGGGACGCCGGCGATGCAGCTCGAGCATTGCGCGATGTGCGTGGTGGCCGGGCACGCGATGGGCATGCCGCCGGCGCCCGTCGCCGTGCTGCCGACGCCCGAGCGCGCGGCCCATGTGCCGGCGCTGTTTCTCGATGCGGCACACTCGCTGTTCGCATGGAGCCCGCCGCAGGCGCGGGCGCCGCCGTTCTTCTCCTGATCGCTGCTTGACCGCCTGCCGCGCGTGACGTTTTTCACGCGAGCGCAGTTGCCGTTCCACATCGCCTTCAGGAGACCGCCATGCGTCATGGCATTTCGACTCTTTTCGGGCTCGCCGCGCTCAGTGCCGCCAGCCACGCCCACGTCGTGCTCGAACAACCCCAGGCCGAGGCCGGCGCTGCCTACAAGGCCGTGCTGCGCGTCGGCCACGGCTGCGGCGACTCGCCCGTCACCGAACTCGTCGTGCAGATCCCGCCCGGCGTGCAGGGCGCCAAGCCCATGGCCAAGCCGGGCTGGCAGATCGAGGTGACCCGCGCGCCGCTGGCCACGCCCTACGTCAGCCACGGCCGCACGGTCAGCGACGACGTGTCGCAGATCCGCTGGCGTGGCGGCCGGCTCGACCCGGCGCAGTTCGACGACTTCGTGCTGATCGCGAAGCTGCCGGACCAGCCCGGCCCGCTCTACTGGAAGATCGCGCAGATCTGCGAGCGCGGCCGCAGCGACTGGGTCGAGGTGCCGGCCGCCGGCCAGAGCCTGCGCGACCTGAAGGCGCCCGCCGCGGTGCTCGACGTGCGCCCGGCCGCGCCCGGGGCCAGCGCCGTTCACCAGCACTGAGGCGCGGGCGATGACCACCCCGCACCACCGCACCGCGCTCAGGCTGGCGCTGATCGCGGCGTTTCCGCTCGCGTCGGCCGGCGCGTTCGCGCAGCAGGCCGACGCCGCGCCGCCGGTGCTGCTCGCCAGCCACACGCTCGAGCGCGTCACCGTCACCGGCAACCGGCCGGCGACGCTGCCGGTCGAGATCCCGACCACGCTGGAGAGCATCACCGGTGATGCGATCGCGAAGACCATCAACGCGACCGATTCGGAAGACGCGCTGAAGTACTTCCCCAGCCTGAACGTGCGCAAGCGCTACATCGGCGACTACGACCACGCGGTGCTCGCATCGCGCGCGTCCGGCACCGGCAACAGCGCGCGCTCGCTGGTCTATGCCGACGGCATCCTGCTGTCCAACCTGCTGGGCAACGGCGCCGGCTTCACGCCGCGCTGGGGCCTGGTCACGCCCGAAGAGATCGAGCGCGTCGACGTGCTCTACGGCCCGTTTTCGGCCGCGTATTCGGGCAACTCGGCCGGCGCCATCGTCGACTTCGTGACGCGCATGCCCAAGCAGTTCGAGGCCCACGTCAAGCTGCAGGGCTCGACCCAGCACTACCGGCTCTACGGCACCGACCAGCGCTTTTCCAGCGGCCAGGGCAGCGCGTCCATCGGCTCGCGCGCCGGGGCCTTGTCGTGGTGGGTCGACGTGAGCCGGCTCGACAGCCAGGCCCAGCCGATCGGCTTCGTCGTGAAGAATCTGCCGGCCACCACCAGCGCCGCGGGCACGCCGGTGACCGGCGCGTTCGCCGACCGCAACCCGAAGAACGTCGACGGCCTGGTGCTGGGCACGACCGGCCAGACGCACACGGTGCAGGACCACGCGAAGCTCAAGTTCGCCTACGACCTGACGCCGACGCTGCGTGCCTCGTACACGCTGGGCTACTGGCGCAACGAGGCGGACCGCGGGGTCGATTCGTTCCTGCGCGACGCGAACGGTGCGGTCGTCACGAGCGGGCCGGCGGCGGTGCCGGTCAACATCGACGGGCGCAGCTACTCGATCGCGCCCACCGACTTCGCGGCCAGCAGCGCGAGCCTGGCGCATGTGATCCAGGCGCTGAGCCTGAAGAGCAACACGCGCGGCGTGTGGGACTGGGAGGCCGCGGCCAGCATCTACGACTACCAGCGCGACCAAGTGCGCGCGCAGGTGCCGAACGCGACCACGCCGACGGCCGGCCGCATCACCGACCAGGGCGGTACCGGCTGGAACACGCTCGCCTTGAAAGGCATCTGGCGACCCGAAGGCCCGGCCGGCGCGCACATCGCCGAGTTCGGCGCGCAGCGTGATGCGTTCAAGCTGCGCACGCTGGTGTCCGACACGCCGGAATGGACCGCCGGCGACGCGGCCGCGCGCTTCTCGGGCTTCAACGGCGACACCACGCTGACCAGCCTGTGGGCGCAGGACGCGTGGCGTTTTGCCCCAGCCTGGAAGACCGTGCTCGGCCTGCGCGTCGAGAACTGGCGCGCCTTCGACGGTTCGATCTCGAACGCAACGACGACCAAGACCTTCGTCGACCGCGACGAGACCCATGTGTCGCCCAAGGCCGCGCTGTCGTGGCAGGCCAGCGACGACTGGACGCTGCGCGCCTCGCTCGGCCGCGCGGTGCGCATGCCCACCGTGTCGGAGCTGTTCCAGGGCTCGATCTCGGCCACCGACATCGTCAACAACGACCCGACGCTCAAGCCCGAGAAATCGTGGACGACCGAGCTCACCGCCGAGCGCGAATTCGGCCACGGCGTGTGGCGCACGACGCTGTTCTTCGAGCGCACGACCGACGCGCTGTACTCGCAGGTCAACGCGACGGCGGGCGGCACGGTCGCGACGATCCAGAACATCGACGCGATCCGCACCGCCGGGCTGGAAATGGCGCTGCAGACCAGCGACCTGTTCGTGAAGGGCTTCGACCTCAGCGGCAGCGTGACCTACGCGAACTCGAAGATCGTTCGCAACGACAAGTACCTGGCCAGCGTGGGCATGTGGCAGCCGCGCGTGCCGCAATGGCGCGCCTCGATGATCGCCGGCTACGCGCCGAACGAGCAGTGGTCGGGCAGCTTCGGGCTGCGTTACAGCGGCAAGCAGTACGGGCAGCTGGACAATTCGGACACGAACGGCTATTCCTACACAGGCTTCAGCCCGTTCCTGGTCGCCGACCTGCGTCTGCAGTACCGTGTCGACAAACAGTGGACACTGTCGGCCGGCGTCGACAACTTGAACAACAAGCGCTACTGGGCTTTCCACCCCTACCCGCAGCGCACCTTCCACGCCGAAATCGGTTTCGATCTCTGATCGCTTCTTTTTTAATGCAGGGCCACACCATGAAGAACCAACGTCTGTCCACGCTCGCCGGTCTCGCGCTCGGCCTCGCCAGCCTGTTCGCCCACGCGCACGAGTTCAAGCTCGGGGCCATCACGATCGGCCACCCGTATGCCCGCCCCACCGCGGCCGGCCAGCCCACCGGAGGCGGCTTTCTGAGCTTTGCCAACGCCGGGCCTGCGGACAAGCTGCTGTCCATCAGTGCCGACGTGTCCAAGTCGGTCGAGCTGCACGAGATGAAGATGGAAGGCGACGTGATGAAGATGCGCCAGGTCGATGGCATCGAGGTGCCGGCGGGCAAGACCGTCGAACTCAAGCCGGGCGGCTACCACGTGATGTTTGTCGGGCTGAAGGCGCCGCTGAAGGCCGGCGACAAGTTCCCGGCCAAGCTGAAGTTCGAGAAGGGCGGCGAGGTCGACGTGGTCTTCAACATCGAGGCGCCCGGTGCGGCGCCGATGGAACACAAGCACTGAGGCTGAAAGCTACTTCGCCAGCGCCCGCAAGGCGAGCTTGATGCCGTCGCTGACGCCCACGTCGGCGGGCAGCGCCTTCAGCGCGGCCGCCGCCTCGCGGTCGCTGTAGCCCAGCGCCAGCAGCGCCTGCAGGATGTCGCCCTGCGCGTTGCTGACCACGCTGGCCGGCGCGGCGAGCGAGTCGCCCAGCTTGCCCTTGAGTTCGAGCAGCAGCCGCTCGGCCGTCTTCTTGCCGATGCCCGGCACCTTCACGAGCCGGCCCGCCTCTTGCAAGCTGACCGCCTGGGCGAGTTCGTTGACGCTCAGGCCCGACAGGATGGACAGCGCCGTGCGCGGGCCGACGCCCGAGATCTTCACGAGCAAGCGAAAGGTCGCGCGCTCGTCGTGCGTGAGGAAGCCGAACAGCACCTGGGCGTCCTCGCGCACCACGAAGTGGGTCAGCAGCGTGACGCGTTCGCCGAGGGCCGGCAGGTTGTAGAAGCTGCTCATCGGCACGTCGACCTCGTAGCCGACGCCGTTGACGTCGATGAGCAGTTGCGGGGGCGATTTTTCCGCGAGCGTGCCGGTGATGCGTCCGATCATCTGGGGATTATCGCGACCCGGCGTTCACGGGCATCATTCGGGACGGAACAAAAAGATGATCGAAGAGGTGAGGGCGATGGCCGATGTGGTGTGCGTGGCGAGCTGGAACGCCGACCTGGTGTCGCGCGTGGTGCGGCCGATCGCGCGCGGCGAGACCGTGATGGCGCATTCGTTCGCGATCAGCCCCGGCGGCAAGGGCTCGAACGCGGCCGTGGCGTGTGCGCGCCAGGGTGCCCGCACCGCGGTGATCGCCCGCATCGGCCGCGACGACTTCGGCCGCATGGCGCTCGATCTGTGGCAGCGCGAGGGCCTGGGCACGCAGCACGTCGTGCAGGCGGACGGCGAGGCCAGCGGCGTCGCGCAGATCCTCGTGTTCGACGACGGCGACAACAGCATCGCGGTGGCGCCTGGCGCCGGCGCGGGCCTGAGCGCCGCCCATGTCGAGGCGGCGCGCGCGACGCTCGCCGCGAGCCGGGTCGTGATGGCCTCGAACGAAGTGCCGATGGCGGCGACGCTGGCGGCGTTCCGCATCGCCCGCGCGGCCGGCGTGACGACGCTGCTGAACCCGGCGCCGGCGCAGGCGCTGCCCGACGAGCTGCTGAGCCTGATCGACGTGCTGACGCCCAACGAGACCGAGCTGCGGTCTGTGGCCGGCGTCGCCGCCGATGCGCCGCCGGAGGTGGCCGCCGACGCGCTGTTGCATCGGGGCGTGAAGGCGGTGCTGGTCACGCTGGGCGCAAACGGTTGCGCCTTGTGGCAGCGCGGCGTGCCGGCGGTGGTGGTTCCGGGCCGGCGCGTCGCGCAGGTCGTCGACACGATAGGCGCCGGCGACACCTTCACCGGCGCGTTGGCGGCTGCACTCTCACGCGGTGCGGACGTTCCCGCCGCGATGCGCCGTGCGAACGCGGCAGCGGCCTTGTCGGTGATGGGGCGCGGCGCGATCGGCGGGATGCCGACCGCGGCCCAGGTCGACGCCCTGCTCGCGCAGGACTGACGCCTTTCAGCGCCGGAACAGGCCCAGCCGCTGCGCTTCCAGCGCGGCTTCGGCGCGCGAACTCACGTTGAGCTTGCGGTAGATCTGCTTCACGTAGTCGGCGATGGTGTGGCGCGACAAATTCAGCTGCACGCCGATCTCGGGCAGCGTGAAGCCCTTGGCGACGCGCAGCAGCACCTCGTTCTCGCGGTCGGTCAGCGCCACGTGCGGCATGTTCTGCGGCCGCTCCTGCGGGCGCGTCTGCGCCGCGAAGTGCGAGATCACGCGGCGTGCGATCGACGGGCTCAGCGGCGGTTCGCCCTGGCTCATGCGCTTGAGCTGCTCGGCGATCAGTTCGCGCGCCTGCTCTTTCAGCAAGTAGCCGAACGCACCGGCCTGCAGCGCCGGGAACAGGTGGTCGTCGTCGTCGTGGATGGTCACGACGACCGACTGGCATTCGGGCTGCGCCTCGCGCAGCGCCGCGACCACGTCCACGCCCGAACCGTCGGGCAGGCCCAGGTCGCACAGCGCGAGCTGGAACTTGACCGCGCTGACCAGCCCCAGCGCGTCGTGCACGCGCGCGGACTCGTGGATTTGAGCGTCCGGGAACACCTGTTTGATCAGCACCTTCAGCCAGGCGCGGATCTCGGGCAGGTCTTCGAGCAGCAGGATGTTGTTCATGGGGAGGCCTCGCTCATGGCGCAGACAGTGCGCCCACTTTCATCGTAGCAGTGCCGGGTGCCGTTGAGTCGGCGGTGTGGGTACGCGCTCACAGCGGAAGCGTGAGCCTGATCACGGTGCCGTAGCCCGGGCCGGACTCGACCAGGCACTGGCCCTGCATCTGCTTGGCGCGGTGCTTCATGCTGGACATGCCGTGGCCGCGGTCGAGCTTGCCGTCGAGTTCCATCGGGATGCCCTTGCCGTTGTCCTGCACCGTCAGGCCGAATTGGCGGTCGCTGATCGTGCAGCGCACCTTGCAATGCGACGCGCCGCTGTGCTTGATGATGTTGCTGACGGCTTCGCGCAGGATGCGCGTGGTCTGCACGAAGCCGCGCGCCGGCAGCAGCTGCTCGGTCTCGTCGGCCGGGCTGCGCCAGTCGGCCTCGATGTTGGCCTGGCCCAGGCGCAGCACGGTCTCGGCGCGCCAGTCGGCGAGCGCGTCGGCGAGTCGCATCGGCTTGCCGGTCAGGCCGCGCACCGACAGGCGCATCTCTTCGAGCGCCTCGCGGGCGAGCGTGGAGATGCGCTCCGACTCGCTGGTGTGCACGATGGTCAGCAGCTTGGCGCCCAGGTCGTCGTGCAGGTCGCCCGCGATGCGCTTGCGTTCCTTTTCGGTGACCTGTTCGACGCGCAGCTCGGCGAGCTGGGCGAAGTTGTGTTCGATTTCGGCGGTGATCTGCTTGACGCGGGCTTCGAGGTTGACGCGCCCGTCCTCGGCGTCGCGCAGCGCGCGCGCGAAGACCTGCAGCAGCCGCGCCGCCATCGCGGCGAACAGCAGCGGCGCCGCGAGCTGCAGCAGCGGCACCCGTGGCGCGGGCAGCAGGCCTTGCTGCACGGCCTGTTCGAAGACCACGATGGCGAGCACCGCGACCATCATCACCGCCATCGGCCAGAAGTCGCGGCGCTTGCGGCGCCAGGTCACGCTCAGGTACAGCACGGTCGCGGCCCCCACCTCGAGCGCGAACAGCGGGTACCAGAGGCTCGCGACGAAGAACAGCCGGCTCGGGCCGGCCAGCAGCAGCGTTGCGGGCACCAGCACCCACTGCGCGGCCAAGGCGTTCTCGATCCAGCGCGAGCGCAGGTCGGCGTAGCTCAGCAGGAACTGCACCGCCAGCGCGACCAGCGGCGCGAAGCCGCAGCAGAACAGGAACTCCATCACCCCGGTGTCCCACGGCATGTCGCGCCACCACAGGCGCACCGACAGCAGGCCCCAGGTCAGGGACATCCAGCCGAAGTAGCCGAGGTAGGCCTCGCGCCGGTTCATCCAGCCCAGGCCGACCATCACGCAGCCCAGCACCAGCAGCACCACGCTGACGGCCTTCACCGAACCGACGTTCCAGAACAGCCGCTGGGCATGCTCGGCCGCGAGCAGCGACTGCGGGCCGATCTTCAGCACTGACAGCCCGCCGGCGCGCTGGCGCGACGCGACGCGCTGCAGCGCGTGGCCCACCACCTGCAGCTCGAGCAGGTTGTTCTTGTCCAGCATCAACGCACCCGGCAGCGACACGAGCTGCGGGTAGTGGCAGTTGCGCGTCACCGGCTCGGTCATGCGGCCACCGCTGTAGACGAGCTGGCCGTTCAGGCGCACCTCGACGTTGCTGCACACGCGCTCGATGTACAGCGCCATCAGCTCGTGCGGCTCGGCGCTGGCCGGGCGGTCGAAGGTGGCCCGGTACCAGACGCTGCCCTCGAAGCGCGGGTGCGTCACCGCCCAGTCGTCCGGCAGCGTGACCGGCAGCGCCGTGGTGGTGAACGAGTCCGGCTCGCCGGTCGTGGTGCTCGTCGACAGCGCCGTGGTGATCACCAGCACGGCGCCGTCCGCCGCGCGGGCCGTGAACGGCAGGCACGCGGCCAGCCCCATCAGCAGAGCAGCGGCGGTGAAGACGAGGCGCTTGAACATCGAGGCCGATTGTGCCGGATGGCCTGCGCGTCGCACCGCGCCCGAAACCGCCGTCAACGTCGACAACACCGCAGTTGCGGCGACAATCCGCGCATCACTGCCGAGCACCACCGACCTTGATCCTGCGCCACTCCTTCGAACCGCCCGACAACGCCCGCCTCGCCCACTTGTGCGGCAGTCTCGACGAGCACCTGCGCCGCATCGAGGACGCGCTCGACGTCAGCGTCTCGCGGCGCAACGAGTTCTTCCGCATCGAGGGTCCGAAGCCGCGCGCCGAACACGCGATGAGCCTGCTCCAGGCGCTGTACACGCAAGCGCAGCAACCCATCACGGCCGAGCAGGTGCAGCTCGCGCTGGTGCAAAGCGGCGCGGCCACGGCGCCGGCCCAGAGCGGTGAGGCCGCGCCCGATGCGGTCACGCTGCGCACGCGCCGCACTGATCTCAGCGGCCGCACGCCCAACCAGCGCACCTACCTGCACAACATCCTGAACCACGACATCACGTTCGGCATCGGCCCGGCCGGCACCGGCAAGACCTTTCTGGCCGTGGCCTGCGCGGTCGACGCGCTCGAGCGCAGTGCGGTGCAGCGCATCATCCTGACGCGGCCTGCGGTCGAGGCCGGCGAGCGGCTGGGCTTTCTGCCCGGCGACCTGGCGCAGAAGGTCGACCCTTACCTGCGCCCGCTGTACGACGCGCTCTACGACCTGATGGGCGCCGACAAGGTCGCGCGCGCCTTCGAGAAGGGCACGCTCGAGATCGCACCGCTCGCCTTCATGCGCGGGCGCACGCTGAACCACGCGTTCGTGATCCTCGACGAAGCCCAGAACAGCACCGCCGAGCAGATGAAGATGTTCCTCACCCGCATCGGGTTCGGGACCAAGACCGTGGTCACCGGCGACGTGAGCCAGATCGACCTGCCGCGCGGCACCGAGAGCGGGCTGATCGACGCCGAGCGCGTGCTGCGCCGGGTGCGCGGCATTGCGACGACGCGCTTCACCTCGGCCGACGTGGTGCGCCACCCGCTGGTCGCGCGCATCGTCGAGGCCTACGACGCGGCACGTTTGGTGGAATGAAGCCCGAACTCAGCCTGTCGCTGCAGTTCGCCGACGCGAGCCACCGCGCCGAGCTGCCGCGGCACCGGGTCGCGCGCTGGATACGCGCCGCGCTCGAGTCGCCGGGCGAGATCACGGTGCGCATCGTCGGCGCCGAGGAAGGCCAGGCGCTGAACCGCGAGTACCGCGCGAAGGACTACGCAACCAACGTGCTGACCTTCGACTACGCCCACGAGCCGGTCGTGAGTGCCGACCTGGTGCTGTGCGCCCCGGTGATCGCGCGCGAGGCCGCCGAGCTCGGCATCACGCTGCAGGCCCACTACGCCCACATGCTGGTGCACGGCACGCTGCATGCGCAGGGCTACGACCACGAGGACGACGCCGAGGCGCGCGCGATGGAGGCGCGCGAGACCGCGCTGCTGCAGACGCTCGGCTTCGCCGACCCGTACCGCAAATGAAGCGGGCGCTGCGGTTCGCCGTCGCGCTGTGCATCGTGGTGGGCGCCGCCGGCGAGCTGCGGGCGCAGACCGTGCCGACGGCGGCCGGTGCCGCGTCCGCGCCCGGTCGGCCGCGCATCGGCCTGGTGCTGTCGGGCGGCGGTGCGCGCGGCGGGGCGCACCTGGGCGTGCTGAAGGTGATGGAAGAGCTGCACGTGCCGGTCGACGTGGTCGTCGGCACCAGCGCCGGTGCCATCGTCGCGGCCGCCTACGCCAGCGGCATGCCGCTGCCGGAGATCGCCCACGAGATGAGCGGGCTGCGCACCGCGATGCTGTTCCGCGACATCGACCGCAGCGAGGTGCCGCTGCGCAACAAGATCAACGACGCGGTCAACTACATCGGGCCCGAGATCGGGCTGAAGAACGGTGGTGTCGCGTTGCCCAAGGGCGTGGTGGCCGGCGTGTCGATCGAGGCCGTGCTGCGCCAGCTCACGGCGCGCCAGCGCGAGAACGACTTCGACAAGCTGCCGATCCCGTTCCGCGCCGTCGCGACCGACCTGACCACCTCCGAGATGGTCGTGATCGGCAAGGGCAACCTCTCGGTCGCGGTGCGCGCGAGCATGGCCATTCCTGCGGTCGTCGACCCGGTCGAGCTCGACGGCCGCCTGCTCGTCGACGGCGGCCTGGCGCGCAACCTGCCGGTCGACGTGGCGCGCGCGATGGGTGCGGACGTGATCATCGCCGTCAACATCGGCACGCCGCTGCGCACGCGCAAGGAGATCTCGGGCATCCTGACCGTGACCGACCAGATCTCGCGCATCCTGACGGCGACCAACGTGAGCCAATCGCTGAAGGAACTGGGGCCGCGCGACCTGCTGATCACGCCCGACCTCGGCAGCGTCGAGACCGCCGACTTCGACCGCCTCGGCGAGGCCGCGACCGCGGGCGAGAAGGCCGCGCGCGCCGCGCTGGCTGAGCTCTCGCGCTACAGCATCCCGCCCGACGACTGGGCCGACTGGTACAGCGCGCGCATTGCCGACCCGAAGGCGCTGCCGGGCCACATCGACGAGGTGCGCGTGACCGGCGTGGAGCGCGTCAACCCCGAGGTCATCACCGCGCGCATGAAGACCCGGGCCGGGCACGAGTTCGACCCCCAGGTCGCCGACAACGACGTCAAGCGCATCTACGCGCTCGGCGACTTCGAGCGCGTCAGCTATTCGATCGCCGACGACCCGGTCAAGGGCCGCGTGCTCACCGCCGACGTGGTCGAGAAGTCGTGGGGTCCGAACTACCTGCGCTTCGGCCTGGGCCTGTCGTCGGACCTGAGCGGCGACTCGTTCTTCACCCTCATCGCCACCCACCGCTGGGCCTGGCTCAACAGCCTGGGCGGCGAGTGGCGCAACGACGCGCAGATCGGCCACGCGGACCGGTTCGTGTCCGAGTTCTACCAGCCGCTGACGCCGGCGCAGCGTGTCTTCGTCGCGTTGCGCGCCGAGACGGCGCGCGATCCGTTCGACGTCTACGACGAGGCCGGCAACCGGACTGCGCGTTTTCGCCGCAGCACCTACGGACTGGGCTTCGACCTCGGCACGCCGATCGGCACCAGCGGCGAGCTGCGCCTGGGCATCAGCCGCGGCCGCCTGAAGTTGCTCAACGACACGAGCACGGTGTCGGGCTCGCTGATCGTGCCGGAGATCGAGATGGGCGGCCTGCAGGGGCGCTTGCGCCTGGACACGCTGGACAACGCGCGCTTCCCGCGTGCAGGCTACGCGGCCGACGTGCAGGTCTATGCGTCGCGCGAACGCTTCGGCGCGACCGACAACTACACCAAGGCCTCCGGCAACGTCGACACTGCGCTGGCCAGCGGCGCGCACTCGCTGCAGATCGGGCTGCGCGCCGCGAAGAGCCTGGGCGGCAGCGACCTGCCGACCTACGAGTTGTTCAGCCTGGGCGGGTTTTTGCAGCTGTCGGGCTACCGCACCGGCGAGCTGATCGGCCAGGAGATGACGTTCGGCCGCCTGGTCTACAACTACCGCGTCAGCGGCCCGGGGCTGTTCGACGGCGCCTACGTCGGTGTGTCCTACGAGACCGGCCGCATCGGCGACTCGGTGACCGGTGCCAACCGCAGCTCGCTGCGCCACGGCGGGGCCTTGTACTTCGCGTTCGACTCGCCGATCGGGCCGGTCTATCTCGCCTACGGGCGCGGCGACGGCGGGCGGCAATCGGTCTACTTTTTCGTCGGGCAGCCGTGAGATGACAACCCGGCGGCGTCTGACATGGCCTTGAACCCGAGCGCGCTGCTCGAGTACGGCAACTTCGCCGGCGTGATCGCCTGTGCGATGACCGCCGCGCTGGTGGCCGGCAAGCGCAAGCTCGACTGGGTCGGCGTCGCGGTGCTGGGCTGCACCACCGCGCTGGGCGGCGGTTCGGCGCGCGACGTGCTGCTGGGCCACCACCCGCTGGCCTGGGTCGCGCAGCCGTGGTGGCTGGTGCTGACGACGGGCGCCGCGCTGGCGACGATTCTGCTGGCGCGCGTCGTGCGCCGGTTGCCGATCACGTTTCTCGTGCTCGACGCGATCGGCCTGGTCGCGTTCACGGTGATCGGCTGCTCGGTCGCGCTGGAGCTGGGCCACGGCGTGATCATCGCGATGGTCAGCGGCGTGATCACCGGCTGCGTCGGCGGCGTGTTGCGCGACGTGCTGAGCGGCGAGGTGCCGTTGCTGTTCCGGCGCGAGGTCTACGCGACCGTCTCGCTGCTGACCGGCGGGCTTTATGTCGGCGGCCTGGCGCTGGGGTGGCCGCACGACCTGGTGATGCTGGTCGCGATGGCCGTCGGCCTGGCGTTTCGCATCGTCGCCGTGCACCGGCAGTGGAACGTGCCGACCTTCGAGCTGGACGAGGATCAGCGAGACCGCGTCAGGTAGCGCTTGCGCCAGAAGAACCAGCTCAGGCCAATGCCGACGAGCAGCAGCACGCCCGAGATGATCCAGAAGCCACGCGCGCTGTGGATCAGCGGCAGGCCTTCGAAGTTCATGCCGAAGAAGCCCGTCACCAGGTTCAGCGGCAGGAAGATCGCGGTCAGCACCGTCAGCGTGCGCATGATCTCGTTGGTGCGGTGGCTTTGCGCCGAGAAGTGGATCTGCACCGCGTTCTCGGCCATCGCCTCGAGTCGGCGCACGTGGGTCAGCACGCGTTCGATGTGTTCCTGCACGTCGCGCGAACGCACGCGCAGCAGTTCGCGTTCGCGCAGCACCGCGGCGTCGGTGGCGGGCGGCAGCTCGTCCTGCGCGTCTATCCACTCGGTGATGGCGGCGCGCTGGTCTTCGCAGGTGTCTTCGAGCAGGTGCAGGTTGTTGCGCGAGTCGAGCAGCGCCTTCCAGCCGCCGTAGCCGGCGCCCGGGTCGAACAGGTCCTTCTGCAGCTGGTCGAGCTGCTTGGTCAGCAGGCGGCGCAGCTCCAGGTAGCTGTCGACCATGTAGTTCACCATGCGCAGCGCCAGGTCGGCCGGGCTGGGCGGCACGCGCGTGCCGGCACGGGCCTCGGTGCCGCTGCCTTGCTGTTGCTGCAGGCGCGTGGCGAAGAACTCGCGCACCTGGCAGTCGGCCGGGTGTACCGTGAGCAGCACGCGGTCGAACACCGCGAAGCCGACCGGGCTGGTGTCGATCTGCGCCAGCGCCGTGTTCGCCGCATCGCCGCTGGCGACCAGGCGGCGGAACACCAGCAGGTCGTACCACGAGGTGTAGTCGAAGTGCGAGGGCAGCTGGTTGTTCAGCAGGTCCGACACGTGCAGGTCGACGAGCTGGCCGCCGGTCCAGCGCTGCAGCGCGGCCTGCACGGCGGCGTTCTGGACTTCGAACTCGCCGCGCGCGATGCCTATCCACACGTAGCCGGCGTCCGGTGCCGCGTCGGGCAGCGCGGGCAGCTCGGTGAACTGGTCGCCTTGGACGTGGAAGACGCGCATGGGCTCAGGCTGCTTTCAGCAGCCGCGCGGCCTCGAGCGCGAAATAGGTCAGCACGCCATCGGCGCCGGCGCGTTTGAAGGCGAGCAGGCTTTCCATCATCACCGCGTCGTGCGCGAGCCAGCCGTTCTGCGCTGCCGCCTTCAGCATCGCGTACTCGCCGCTCACCTGGTAGGCGAAGGTCGGCACGCGGAACTCGTCCTTCACGCGCCGCACGATGTCGAGGTAAGGCATGCCGGGCTTGACCATCACCATGTCGGCGCCTTCGGCCAGGTCGAGGCCGACCTCGCGCAGCGCCTCGTCGCTGTTGCCCGGGTCCATCTGGTAGACCTTCTTGTCGGCCTTGCCGAGATTGCCGGCCGAGCCCACCGCGTCGCGGAACGGACCGTAGAAGGCGCTCGCGTACTTGGCGCTGTAGGCCATGATGCGCGTATGAATCAAGCCGCGCGATTCGAGCGCTGCGCGAATCGCTCCAATCCTGCCGTCCATCATGTCGCTGGGCGCGACGATGTCGACGCCGGCCTGGGCCTGGGTCAGCGCCTGCTGCGTCAGCACCGCGACCGTGGCATCGTTCAGGATGTAGCCGGTGGCATCGAGCAGCCCGTCCTGGCCGTGGCTGGTGAACGGGTCCAGCGCCACGTCGGTCATCACGCCGAGCTGCGGGAAGCGGTCTTTCAGCGCGCGAACGACCGTCGGGATCAGGCCGTCCGGGTTCAGCGCCTCGCGGCCGTCCTCGGTCTTCAGCGAGGGATCGACCACCGGGAACAGCGCCATCACGGGGATGCCCAGGTTCACGCATTCGTCGGCGACCGGCAGCAAACGGTCCAGCGTCAGGCGCTGCACGCCAGGCATCGACGCCACATCCTGGGTGATGTTGTGGCCCGCCAGCACGAACACCGGCAGGATCAGATCGGACGCCTGCAGCGTGTGCTCACGCACCAGCGCGCGGGTGTAGGCGTCGCGCCGCAGGCGGCGCGGGCGGCTGGCAGGGAAGGGCGGTGGGATGTGCATGGTGCGAATTGGCTGCGGCGCGCGATGTCGACGCCATCGTGCAGGATCTTTGCAAAAGTTTGCGTATAACGCGGCTTCTTGGCCCTGTCACGCAGTTGTAGCAAAACGCACAGCTTCTGCTAAAGTAGGGATTGAATGATAGCTGCAAGGCTGTCATTCCCTGCTTTTCCTCCCTGAGCAGGTGCCCGACCGTGATGACAGCGTGAAGGCATTTCGAGCCCCGGCGTCAAACCCGGGGCTTTTCTTTTGGCGATGGTGCCCCTCGCCCGCGGCACACCGCGGTCGATCCCCCGAGGGGATGGCGGGTCGGCTTGGGGCGGCCCGGCGCTCGGCCCGCGCGACTCCGGGGACAAGCCGCCCATAATCCCGCGATGCTCTGGATCAAAGCCCTTCACATCGTCTTCGTCGCCAGCTGGTTCGCCGGCTTGTTCTACCTGCCGCGCCTGTTCGTGAACCTCGCCACCGTGCCCGCCGACAGCCATGCCGAACGTGAGCGGCTGCTGATGATGGCGCGCAAGCTGTACCGTTTCGCCAGCCTGCTGATGATCCCGGCGCTCGGCTTCGGGTTGTGGCTCTGGCTGGGCTTTGGCTTCAAGGGCGGCTGGCTGCATGCCAAGCTGCTCCTCGTCGTGCTCGCGATCGGCTACCACCATGCGTGCCGCTCCCTGCTGCGCAAGTTCGAACAGTTCGAGAACCAGCGCAGCGAGCGCTGGTTTCGCGTCTTCAACGAATCGGCGGTGCTGCTGTTCGCCGCCATCGTCGTGCTCGTGGTCGTGAAGCCGTTCTGACCCGCCCGGGTTGCGCCGCATGACCCGCCACCGCAGCTCCGCCGCTCCGCTGGCCTGGCTGTACGCGGCGCTGATCGTCTACGCCAGCCTGTATCCGTTCACCGGCTGGCACCCGCCGGGCGTGTCGCCGCTGGCCTTCTTGACCCTGCCCTGGCCGCACTGGTGGACCTGGTTCGACCTCGTCACCAACCTGCTCGGCTACATCCCGTTCGGGGCGCTGGTGTTCGGCGCGCTGGTGCGCAGCGACGTGCCGGTGCGGCCGTCGATGTTGCTCGCCTGTGCGGCCGGCACGCTGCTGTCGCTGGCGATGGAGTTCCTGCAGAACTTCCTGCCGCAGCGCGTGTCGTCGAACGTCGATCTCGGCGTGAACGCGCTCGGCACGCTGATCGGCGTGCTGCTCGCCTGGTTCGCCCACGTGCGCGGCGTGGTGGAGCGCTGGCAGGTGGCGCGCGACCGCTGGTTCATCGCGCGCAGCGCTGGCGGCCTTGCGCTGTTGCTGCTGTGGCCGGTGGGCCTGCTGTTCCCGCTGCCGGTGCCGCTGGGCCAAGGCCAGGTGCTGGTGCGCGTGCAGGAACTGATCGTGCAATGGGTCGACGGCACGCCGATCGCGCCGTGGTTCGAGGGCTGGGCCGATGCCGAACTCGAGCGCACCGCGCTGTCGCCGGGCGGCGAGTTCGCGCTGATCGCGCTGGGCCTGCTCGCGCCCTGCATGATCGCGTTCTCGATCGCGCGGCCGGGCTGGCGCCGCGTGGTGCTGGTGCTGGGCGCGGCGGCCTTGGGCTGCCTGGCGACCACGCTGTCGACCGCGCTGAACTTCAACCCGCAGCACATGCTGGCCTGGAGCACGCCGCAGGCGCTGGCCGCGCTGGCCATCGGCGCGCTGCTGGCCTGCCTGCTCAGCCTGGCGCCGGGCCGGGCGCTGGCAGGCATCGGCCTGATCGTGCTGACGGCGCTGGTGATCGTCGTCGCACAGGCGCCGTCCGACCCTTACTTCGCGCAAAGCCTGCAGTTGTGGGAGCAGGGGCGTTTCATCCGGTTTCACGGCGCGGCGCGCTGGGTCGGCTGGTTGTGGCCCTATGCGGCCATCGTCTACCTGCTGGCCCGGCTGGGGGCGCGCGACGAGCCACCTAAAATGCCGCCATGAGTTATTACGAGCGCCACATCTTCTTCTGCCTGAATTCACGCGAAAACGGCGAGGACGCCTGCTCGCTGCACGGCGCGCAGGCGGGCTTCGACCATTGCAAGTCGCGCGTCAAGGCCGAGAAGCTCGCCGGCCCGGGCGGGGTGCGCGTGAACAAGGCGGGTTGCCTCGATCGCTGTGCCGGCGGGCCGGTCGCGGTGGTCTACCCGGAGGCCGTCTGGTACACCTTTGTCGACAAGCACGACATCGACGAGATCGTCGACTCGCACTTGAAGAACGGCCAGGTTGTCGAGCGCCTGCTGCTGCCGGCGAACGTCGGTCGCTGATCCTTCACCGATGAATTCGAACACCACCCGCCAGATGGTCGCCGGGCCGGCCGGCGCCATCGAGTGTGCGATCGATTTGCCCGCCGGCGACGCGCGCGGCACCGTTGTGATCTGCCACCCGCACCCGCAGCACGGCGGCACGATGGACAACAAGGTCGTGCAGACGCTCGCCCGCGCGGTGCTCGCGCTCGGCTGGCGCAGCGTGCGCTTCAACTTTCGCGGCATCGGCGCGTCGCAAGGCGCGTGGGACGATGGCGTCGGCGAGATCGACGATGCGCTCGCGGTGATCGCGGCGTTCGCCGAACCTGCTTTCATGCTGGCCGGCTTCTCGTTCGGCGCCTTCGTCGCGTCGCAAGCCGCGGTGCGCCTGCCCGAAGGCAGCAAGCCGCAGCGCATGGTGCTGGTCGGCCCGTCGACGCAGAAGCAGGCCATGGCCCAGGTGCCGGCCGACACGGTCGTCGTGCACGGCGAGATCGACGACGTCGTGCCGCTGGCGGCCACCTTGGCCTGGGCGCGCCCGCAAGCGCTGCCGGTCATCGTGCTGCCCGGCGTCGGCCACTTCTTCCACGGCCAGCTCGGCCTGCTCAAAAGCGTCGTCGTGCAGGAACTGACGCCGCGCATGCCGCTCTGACAGCGTCGGCCTTTCGCGGCCGACGCACCCTTTCTTTTTCACCGGATCTTTCATGAATCGCTTGTTCGCTCTCGTTCTGTCGTTGGCCTTCGCGGCTGGCGCCTCCGCCCAGCCGCTGGTATCGCCCGAAGTCGCTGCCAAGAGCTTTTTGGTGCTCGACCTGACCAGCAACCAGACCCTGGCCGAGCGCGAGGCCGACGCGTCGGCCGACCCGGCCTCGCTGACCAAGCTGATGAGCTTGTACGTGGTCTTCACCGCGATCCACGACAAGAAGCTGACGCTCGACCAGAAGCTGCCGGTCTCGAAGCGTGCGTGGGACGAGCGCAAGGCCGGCGGCTCGCTGATGTTCATCGACACAACGATGACGCCGACCGTCGAGGAGCTGCTGAAGGGCGAGATCGTGCAGTCGGGCAACGACGCGGCGGTGGTGCTGGCCGAGGCGGTCGGCGGCACGTTGGACCAGTTCGTCGCGATGATGAACCGGCAGGCCGCGGCCTTCGGCCTGAAGAACACGGTGTTCAAGAACGTGACCGGGCTGACCGAGGCCGGCCACAAGAGCACGGCGCGCGACCTGGCGGTGATCGCGACGCACATCATTCGCGACTACCCCGAGTTCTTCGCGTACTACTCGATCAAGGAATACAAGTACAACAACATCAACCAGCCCAACCGCAACCTGCTGCTGCGCCGCGACCCGTCGGTCGACGGGCTGAAGACCGGCTACACCGACGCGGCCGGCTACTGCCTGATCGCGACCGCGCAGCGCGAGTTCCCCAACCTCGGCGCCGATGGCACCGGCCCGGGCAAGCGCCGCGTGCTGACGGTGGTGCTCAACACCACGTCGATGGAAGCGCGCGCCGGCGAGAGCCAGAAGCTGCTGAACTGGGCCTTCTCGGCCTTCGACACGGTGCGCCTGTTCAACGACGCCAAGCCCATCGTGACGGCCGCGGTGTGGAAGGGCAAGGCCAACGAGGCCAAGCTCGGCGCGGCCGGTGGCCTGTTCGTCAGCGTGCCCAAGGGCGACGCGGGCAAGCTGCAGACCAAGGTCGAGCGCACCGACCCGCTGGTGGCGCCGCTTGCCAAGGGCCAGCGCGTCGGCACGATCAAGGTCACGACGGCCTCGGGCGCACCGGTGGTCGATGTGCCGCTGGTCGTGCTCGACGGCGTCGAGCAGGCCGGCATCTTCGGCCGCGCCTGGGATGCGATCCGTTTGTGGATCAAGTAAGCTGAACCTGTTCTGACGTTTCCGGAGTCGCCCCATGCAAGCCCTGCCCGACACGCTGTGCTACCTGAACGGTGAGTACGGCCCGCTGCGCGATGCCAAGGTGTCGGTGCTGGACCGCGGGTTCATCTTCGGCGACGGCATTTACGAGGTCGTGCCGGCCTACGGCGGCAAGCTGTTCCGCTTCGACGAACACCTGGCCCGGCTCGACCGCAGCCTGACCAAGCTGCGCATCCCCAACCCGCACACGCGCGCCGAGTGGCTGGAGCGCTGCCACACGCTGCTGGCGGCGCTGGTCGAGCGCGGCGGAGGAGCCGATCAACTGGTCTACATCCAGATCACGCGCGGTGTGGCGATTCGCGACCACGTGATGCCGGCCGACATCGAGCCCACCGTCTTCATGATGTGCAGCGTGATGAAGCCGGCCACGCCCGAGCAGCGCCACGCCGGCGTGGCGTGCGTGACGGCGCGCGACTTCCGCTGGGAGCGCGGCGACATCAAGAGCATCTCGCTGCTCGGCAATGTGCTGGCGCGGCAGATCTCGGCCGACCACAACGCCACCGAGACCATCATGTTCCGCAACGGCTTCTTGACCGAGGCCGCGGCGAGCAATGTGTGGATCGTGCACGAAGGCGCGCTGCTGGGCGCACCGAAGAGCGAGCATGTGCTCGAGGGCATACGCTACGAACTGATCCGCGAACTCTGCGAAGAAGTGGGCATCGCCTACAACCTGCGGCCGATCGCCGAGGCCGATGTGATGTCTGCCGACGAGATTCTCTTGAGTTCGGCCACCAAGGAGGTGCTCCCGGTGACCTCGCTCGACGGCGAGCCCGTCGGCCACGGCGCGTTGCGCGGCAAGCCGGGGCCGGTCTATGCGCGGCTGTTCGAGGCCTACCAGCGCGCCAAAGCCACCCAGGCGATTTGAGCCCACCATGCAAGACATCCCGCCCGAACAGTCGCTGATCGAGTACCCGTCGAAGTTCCCGATCAAGGTGATGGGGCTGAACGTCGATGGCTTCGTCCACGCGATCACGCGCATCGCCGAGCAGTTCGACCCGGCGTTCGACGCGACGACGGTCGAGCTGCGTGCGAGCAAGGCCGACAAGTACCTCGGCGTCACGATCACCGTCACTGCCACCAGTCGCGAGCAGCTCGACGAGCTCTACCGCACGCTGAGCACGCACCCGATGGTGAAGATGGTCTTGTGAGCGCGGTGATCCGCCGCCTCGGGCGCGTGGACTATGCGCCCACGTTCGACGCGATGCGCAGCTTCACCGAGGCGCGCGCGCCCGACACACCCGACGAACTCTGGGTCTGCGAGCACCCACCGGTCTACACGCAAGGCCTGGCCGGCAAGCCCGAACACGTGATGGACGCGCACGGCATCCCGGTCGTGCGGACCAACCGCGGCGGTCAGGTCACGTTCCACGGGCCGGGGCAGGTGGTCGTCTACCCGCTGATCGACCTGCGGCGGCTCAGCATCTACGTCAAGGAATACGTCTACCGGCTGGAGCAGGCGGTGATCAAAACCTTGGAAAACTTCGGCGTCACCGGCCACCGCGTCGCCGGCGCGCCCGGCATCTACGTGAAGCTGGGCGACCCGTTCGGCCATGCGGCGCTGACCGGCCCGCGCCTCGACCCGTTCGAGGGCCTGGGCAAGATCGCCGCTTTGGGCATCAAGGTGAGCCGCCACTGCACCTACCACGGCGTTGCGCTGAACGTCGCGATGGACCTGCAACCCTTCGCCGACATCAACCCTTGCGGCTATGCCGGGCTGCAAACGGTGGACCTTTCTACAATCGGGGTTCGGGTGACGTGGGACGAGGTGGCCGAGGTGCTGGCTGCCAAGCTCGCGAGCTACCTGAGCCCCTGAACGACCGAGCCTGCCCATGACCACCGATCACCTGACCCTCGCTGCGCCACCGGCCGACGCCTACGACGCCACTGCGAAGCAGAAGTCGCAGGCCAAGACCTCGCGCATCCCGATCAAGATCGTGCCGGCCGAGACGTTGAAGAAGCCGGACTGGATTCGTGTGAAGGCCGGCTCGCCGAGCACGCGCTTCTACGAGATCAAGAGCATTCTGCGCGAGCACAAGCTGCACACGGTCTGCGAAGAGGCTTCGTGCCCGAACATCGGCGAGTGCTTCGGCAAGGGCACGGCCACCTTCATGATCATGGGCGACAAGTGCACACGGCGCTGCCCGTTCTGCGACGTCGGCCACGGCCGGCCAGACCCGCTCGACGTCGACGAACCCTTGAACCTGGCGAAGACCATCGCCGCACTGAAGCTGCGCTACGTCGTGATCACCAGCGTCGACCGTGACGACCTGCGCGACGGCGGCGCCGGCCACTTCGTCGAGTGCATCCGCAAGACGCGCGAACTTTCGCCCAACACCCAGATCGAGATCCTGACGCCCGACTTCCGCGGCCGCATGGACCGTGCGCTCGAGATCCTGAAGGCCGCACCGCCCGATGTGATGAACCACAACCTCGAGACCGCACCGCGTCTGTACAAGGAGGCGCGACCCGGCTCCGACTACGCCTACTCGCTGAACCTGCTGAAGCGCTTCAAGGAATTTGCGCCGCACGTGCCGACCAAGAGCGGCCTGATGGTCGGTCTGGGCGAGACCGACGACGAGATCCTGCAGGTGATGCGCGACATGCGCGAGCACGGCATCACCATGTTGACGATCGGCCAGTACCTCGCGCCCAGCGGCCACCACCTGCCGGTGAAGCGCTACGTGCACCCGGACACCTTCAAGATGTTCGAGCGCGAGGCTGCGTCCATGGGCTTCACGCACGCGGCCGTCGGCGCGATGGTCCGGTCGAGCTACCACGCGGACAAACAGGCCGAGGCGGCCGGGCTGGCGCCGACCCCGATGTGAGCTCGGCGTTCAAGGCCCCGTTCGTCGAGGCCACGCTGCGCTGCGGCAACTGCCGCGAGACGATGCGGCGCGTCACACTGCCCAGCCACTACGGTTTGCCGGTCGAACTCGACCTGTGCGCGAACTGCCACCTGCTCTGGTTCGACAGCACCGAGGTTGCCCGGCTCAGCGGTGCGGCGGTGCTGAGCCTGATCGGCACGATGGCCGAGTCGCAAAGCCTGCCGCACGCCGCACTGACCGACGCCGTGCGCTGCCCGCGCTGCAGCAGCGGCTTGAAGACCGTGCACAACCAGACGCGCTGGGGCCACCTGCTGCAGCTCGAGTGCCCGAACCGGCACGGCACCTACCAGACCTTCGCCGAGTTTTTGCAGGGCAAGGGGCTGCTGCGGCCGATGTCGTCGGCGGACCGCCACAAGCTGCTCGCGAGCCACGGCCGCATCGACTGCGTCAACTGCGGCGCCGATGTCGCGCTGGCGGACGAACAGTGCCGCTATTGCCGGTCCGTCCCCAGCCTGCTCGACGTGGCCCGGCTCGCGCGCGCACTCGACCCGGAAGGCGCGCTAGCGCCGCACGCGGTGCACGGCGCCACCGCCGAACAGGCCGCCATGCAATGCGGAGCCTGCGGTGCGGCCTTGCCGTCAGGGCAGTCGCTGACCTGTGCGCAGTGCAGCGCGACGCTGGCCATCAGCCGCCTGGCCGACGCGCACGCCCGTGTCGACGAGCTCTCGGCCGCGCTGCAGGCGCATGCCGTGAAGCCCGCGCCCGAGGTTGTGAAGCGCCGGCTGGCCGCGCTGGCCACCGACCTGCCGCGCCGCCGCGAGTGGGTGGCCGACATGGAGGCCGACACGCAAAAGCGCAGCCGGCTCGACGAAGAATTCGATTGGGGCTCGATGTTCAGCCGCGGGACGAACCCGGTGCGCGCGGTGCTGATCGCGCTCGCGCCGTGGTTCGCGTGGTACTTCTGGCCGCGCGGCTAGCACGCCACGCTCAGGTCTCGGCCAGCAGCTTCTCGACCAGCGCGTTCAGCGCTGCGAAGTCGGGCTCGCCGACGATGCGCCGGACGATCTCGCCGCGCTTGTTGATCAGCACGCTGGTGGGCGTGACCTGAACTTCGTCGAAGCTCTTCGCCACCGCACCCGTGTTGTCGATCACCACGCCGAACGGCAGCCGGCGTTGCTCGGCGAAGCGGATCACCAGTGCCGGCGGGTCGTGGCGCATCGCGACCGCGAGCGTCTCGTAGCCGCGTGCCTTGAACTTCTCGTGCAGCGCGACGAACTGCGGCATCTCCTGGACGCAGGGTGCGCAGTCGGTGGCCCAGAAGTTCACCAGCACGACCTTGCCGCGCAGCTGGTCCACGCTGGATTGGCGGCCGTCGAGCAGGGTGTAGCCGACGCTGGGCGCCATCGCCCCTGTGGCCAGCGTCTGGTACGTGAGGTAACCACCGACGCCCAGTGCGAGAGCGACAATGCCGGCAACAGCGGATCGGGCAGGTTTCAACAGGAGTCTTTCATGCAGCGCCGAAAGTTTACGTCAGGGGTCGTCACCGTCGGCGGCCTGTGGGCACTGTCCGCGTCGTCGGCGCTGCGAGCGGCCGACCTCACCGAGAGTGACGCGGCGTTGGGCATACGCGCCGCGCTGGAGCGGGGCGCGGTGGCCGCGGTGGGCCTGCTCGGACGCAATGGGGGATTCCTGAACAACCCGAAGGTGCGCATCGAGCTGCCGGGCTATCTGAAAGAGGCTGCCAAGGTGCTTCAGTTCACCGGTCAGCAACGGCGTGTCGACGAGCTGGTGACGGCGATGAACCGCGCGGCCGAGGCCGCGGTGCCAGAAGCGAAGGCGCTGCTCGTCAACGCCGTCAAGGCGATGAGCGTCGAAGACGGTCGGCAGATCCTGACCGGCGGCGACAACTCGGCCACCCAGTTCTTCGCGACCAAGACGCGCGCGCCGCTGGGGGTGAAGTTTCTTCCCATCGTGACCAAGGCGACCGAGAAGGTCTCGCTGGCCGACAAGTACAACAAGGTGGCGGGCCAGGCGGCCTCGCTCGGGCTGGTGGGGCGCGACGACGCGAACATCCAGAGCTACATCACCGGCAAGGCACTGGACGGGCTCTACCTGATCATCGGCGAAGAGGAACGCAAGATCCGCCAGGACCCGATCGGCACCGGCAGCGCGATCCTGAAGAAGGTGTTCGGCTCGCTCAGATAGCCGCGGTCACATCGACTTCGACAGCTCGAACAGCAGCGCGGATGGTAGCGAGGTCGCGATCACGGACCGCCCGACCCGCGCCGTCGCGCCGCTGTAGCCCGACATCTCGAAGGTCTCGCCTTCCTCGACGATCTCGATGAAGACGAAGTCGGGCACCTCGGCGCTGATTTCTTCGCGGAACTGCGCGAAGCGCGCGCCGGCGAGGATGGACTCGATGATCACCGCGTGCGGCAGGCCTTCGCTGCAGAACGCGACGGCCTCGTCGACCGAGTTCACGAAGTCGACGATCAGGCCCATGTTGCGCAGGGCGTCGCGGATCTGCACCCGCATCTCGCGCCGCGCCGACACCACCAGCACATGGCTGCCGGCGAGCTGCTGCGAGTTGGTCGACGGCGCGAAGCCGTCGTTGATCTCCAGCGTGCTCATGGCTTCGAGCTCGGCGCTGGCGGTGCGCGGAAACTCGAGCGTCAAGGTGGTCAGGTGCGGTTCGTCCTCGCGCTCGACGATCAGGCCCATGGTCCAGGCCGTCTGTTCGAGCAGGCGCCAGCTCAGCGAGTCGAGCCCGCGCGGGGCGACGGCGTTCGCGCCATCGGTGAGTTCGTCCACCGGCCGGTGCGCGAAGCGGCAGGCCAGCCGCGCGTGGGCCGGCCAGGTCTTGATGTCGATCGCGAAGTCGATGTGCGACTGCGCATTGGCCAGCGCCCAGTCGATCGTGGTGTTGAGCAGCGTGAACAGCAGCGAGGCGTCGACGATGACCTCGGCCGGCGTCAGCGAGGGCTTGACGTGGATGCCGCGCGCCTGCGTCTCGCGCGCACGGTGGGCGAGCGTGCTGTTCAGCACGTCGGCGAGCTGAAGTCGTTCGTGGGACTGCTTCACCCGGCCCGACGCGAGCCGCGTGAGTTGCTGGCCGATCATGCCGATCTGACGCGCAGCCTCGATCTCTTCGCGCAGGGCTCGCAGGCTTTGCTTGTCGATGCGGCCCGTGCTGGTCAGCGTGGTGACGCGCTCCAGCGCGGCCGTCAGTGGCGACGCGATTTCGCCGCCCATTTCGGCCACCAGCTTGTGCCAGCGATCGCTGGTGGTGTTTGAGCCACCGGCGGTTGCCGCTGGCGCTTGCGGATTGGGGGCCGATGTGCGGCCGAGGTCAGACATGTCCATGCTCGCTTTCCTTTTCCATTGCGTTGACCCCGGGGCCGGAGGCGTTCAACGACAACGGTCAGGCATCAGTCGAGCAGAGTGTCCCTGCGCGGCAGGCCCTGCGCCAGAGCACGCCGGCGCGTTTCACCGGAACGAGGGTGTGAGGAATTCACGGCTTGTGACGAACCGCACCACAACGCCGTCCGGCGAGCGGCACTACACCGCGCCGGCGCGGCGCAGCTCGGCCAATTCGGCGTCGCCGATCCCGAACTCCTGAAGCACCTCGGCGGTGTGTTCGCCCAGCAGCGGCGGCGGTCGGCGGTATTGCACCGGCGTGGCCGAGAACTTCATCGGGCTGGCGACCAGGTTCACCTGGCCGGCGAGCGGGTGCGGCAGTTGCACCGTCATCTCGCGCGCTCGCACATGCGGGTCGGCGAACACGTCGCCGAGGTCGTTGATCGGGCCGCTCGGGACCTTGGCCGCCTCGAGTGCGGCGAGCCAGTCGCTGCGGGTGCGTGCTTTCATCAGCGCGGCGAGCATCGGCACGAGCGTCGCGCGGTGGCGCACACGTTCGGCATTGCGCGCGAAGCGCACGTCCGTCGCTAAGTGCGGCGCGCCGGCCACCTCGCAGAACTTGGCGAACTGGCCGTCGTTGCCCACCGCCAGGATCATGTGGCCGTCGGCGACCTCGAACACTTGGTACGGCACGATGTTCTGGTGCGCGTTGCCCATGCGCTGCGGCGCGACGCCGGTCGTCAGGTAGTTGGCGCCCAGGTTGGCGAGCATCGCGACTTGGGTGTCGAGCAGGGCCATGTCGATGGCCTGGCCGATGCCGGTGAGGTCGCGGTGCCTCAGCGCCGCCAGGATGGAGGTGCACGCGTACATGCCGGTGAACAGGTCGGCGACCGCGACGCCGACCTTCTGCGGCCCGCCACCGCTGGCGTCGTCGGCGATCTCGGCGCGCGATGGGCCGGTCACGCTCATCAGCCCGCCCATGCCCTGGACGGCGTAGTCGTAGCCGGCGCGTTCGCGGTAGGGGCCGGTCTGGCCGAAGCCGGTGATCGAGCAGTAGACCAGGCGCGGGTTGAGCGCGTGCAGGCTGGCGAAGTCCAGGCCGTAGCGGGCCATGTCGCCGACCTTGTAGTTCTCGACGAACACATCGCTTTGCAACGCGATCCGGCGGATCAGCGCCTGGCCTTCGGGTCGCGCGATGTCGACGGTGATCGAGCGCTTGTTGCGATTCGTGCCCAGGTAGTAGGCGGCCTCATGGGTGTCGGCACCGGCGCTGTCCTTCAGGAATGGCGGGCCCCAGCCCCGGGTGTCATCACCGCCGGCACTCGTGCCGCTGGGCGGGCGCTCGACCTTGATCACATCGGCGCCGAGGTCGGCCAGCGTCTGGGTGCACCAGGGGCCGGCGAGCACGCGCGAGAGGTCGAGCACGCGCACGCCGCTGAGGGGTTGGTTCGGTGGGGTTGTCGTCATGGCGAACATTGTGGAGCAGGGTCGGGATAATCCACCGATGGCCCACCTTCTCCGTTGCCTCGTCGTGCTGATGGTCGCCGGGCTGCCGGCGTGTTCCCCGACGCTCGACTGGCGCGAGTTCGTGCCGGAAGGCAGCGAGCTCGGTGTGAGCTTTCCGTGCCGTCCCGACCGCCACGCGCGGTCGCTGATGATGGCGGGCGAGAGGGTGACGATGGAGATGCTGGTGTGCAGCGCGGGCGACGCCACCTACGCGGTCAGCTTTTTCGACGTGGCCGACCCGGTGCACGTGTCGACGGTGCTGGGCGAATTGCGCAGCAGCGCCGTGCGCAATGTGCAGGGCGAGGCGCCCGCGCTGTCGCCGTGGCAGATCAAGGGCATGACACCGAACGACCAGGCCGGGCGGATGGTCGTCTCCGGGCGGCTGCCCGACGGCGCGGCCGTGCAGGAGCACGCGGTGTTTTTCGTGCGCGGGCTGCGCGTGTACTCGGCGACGCTGATCGGCGCCAGGCCGGCGCCCCAGGCGGTCGAGATATTCTTCAGCGGGCTGAAATTTCCCGCATGAGCGCTGCGAGGCGGTTCGCACGCGGGGGTACATCCTGTCGGCGCGGCGGGCTGGCCGTGCGTTGTTGAAGGATGCCGTGCGCACGCGATGTGTGGTTTTTGTGTCCTGTCGAGACGCTGGCGGCCGCCGATGCGGGTCAACCGGCCCGAACTGTCGATAATTTGCACCCATGCCCGGATTGATGATCATTGCCCACGCGCCGCTGGCGTCCGCGCTCAAGGCGGTGGCAGAGCACACCTTCCCCGACTGCCAGCGCACGCTCGAAGCGTTCGACGTGCCGGGCGACATGGCCATTGAAGAGGTCGAGGCCCGCGCCCGCGAGATGCTCGAACGCGTGCGCACGCCCGAGGCCTTGATCTTCACCGACGTGTTCGGTGCCACGCCATGCAATGTGGCCCAACGCCTCGGCGATGGCGTGCAAGTGCGCGTGATCGCCGGCGTGAATGTACCGATGCTGTGGCGTTCATTGAGCTACGCGAAGGAACCGCTCGAAGCGGTCGTGGTGCGTGCAATGGCCGGTGCGACGCAGGGCGTGATGCAGGTCGCCACGTCCAAGCCCCAGAACCAGACCCTCAAACCCGGCGGAAATGATCAAAGCCAGTATCACCATCAGCAATAAGTTGGGCCTTCATGCGCGGGCCTCGGCCAAACTGACCAAGCTCGCAGGCTCGTTCCAGAGCGACGTCTTCATGACGCGCAACGACCGCCGCGTGAATGCCAAGAGCATCATGGGCGTGATGATGCTGGCGGCCGGGATCGGCAGCGTCGTGGAACTCGAGGTGACCGGCTCCGACGAGCAAGTCGCGATGGATGCGCTGACCGCGCTGATCAACGACAAGTTTGGCGAGGGCGAGTAGGCCCGGTGCGGGCGCTCAGCTGCCCGCCATGAAATGCTTGCGATAGCGCGCCGGCAGATCGGCGATGCGCAGCAACATCGGCAGGTCGGCGGTGTTGAAGTCCGGGTCCCACGCCGGCGGCCCGAGCACCTTGGCGCCGCAGCGCAGGTAGCCCTTGATCAAAGCCGGCGCCTCGACGTTCAGGTCACGCTGCAGCTCGTCGACCGGCAACGCCAGACGCGGCGCCACCTGCCAATGGATGTCGGCCAGGTGCGTGTGGCGCAATTGCTCCCACAGGCTCGCGGCGAAATGGCCGCCGTCGCGCATGCTGACGCTGGCGCAGCCGATCATCGTGTCGAGCGCATTGCGTTGCATGAACTCGGCCAGCGCAGCCCACAGCGCGAGGATCACGCCGCCAGAGCGCCAGTCGGGGTGCACGCACGAGCGGCCGAGTTCCACCATCTTGGCGCGCAGCGGACGCAGACGCGTCAGATCGAACTCGGCGTCACTGTAGAGAGCCCCGACGCGCTGCGCGTTGGCCGGGGTGAGCACGCGGTAGGTGCCGATGACCGGGCCGGGATCGCCGTCGCGACCGTGCGCGCGCACCAGCAAGTGTTCGCAGAACGGGTCGAACAGGTCGATGTCGTGGGCGGCCGGCGAACCCTGCGGCACCGTCAGCCGGGCGCCCATCTCCTCGGCAAAGACCAGGTGTCTTAGCTGCTGCGCTTGGCGAACGTCTTCTTCATCGCGAGCCCAAACCACGTCAAAGCCAATCGGGTCAGACCGGGCAGTTTCGGAGCGTGGGTGAAGTGACCTCCGGGGCGCCGCGGGGGCGCTGAGGTCTGAAATCGGAAAGGTCGGCATCGGCAGGTCGCGCATCGCGTTCTCCTTGGCAGTCTGAGCGTGATGTTCGTGGCCTGCGATGACGTCGGCGTGAAGGCCGCGTGAACGCCGCGTGACACGAGGCAAATCCCGTGGCGGCGCGGCAGTGCGCGCTGCTAGGATAGTTCGCATGAGCTTTCAGGTCTTCGGATTGCCGGTGTCACGTGGGGTTGCGATCGGGCGTGCCGTGCTGGTCGCGTCCAGTCGCGTCGACGTGGCGCACTACTTCATCGACGAAGACCGCGTCGAGGCCGAGATCATGCGGCTGCGCGGGGCGCGCGATGCCGTCGCCAGCGAACTGACCACCTTGCAACGAGACCTGCCGGCGGAAGCGCCGGCTGAACTTTCGGCACTCCTCGATGTGCACCTGATGCTCTTGCACGACGACACGCTGACCGGTGCGACCAAGCAGTGGATCCACGAGCGCCACTACAACGCCGAATGGGCGTTGTCTGCGCAGCTCGAAGTGCTGGCGCGCCAGTTCGACGAGATGGAAGACGAATACCTGCGTGAACGCAAAGCGGATCTCGAGCAGGTCGTCGAGCGATTGCTGCGCGCGATGGCGCGCGGGCCGGCGTCCTCGTTCGTGCCGGCGCCCGGTGTGGTGCCGCGCGACTTTGCCGGTGAAGATCCGCTGGTGTTGGTTGCCAACGACATCGCGCCGGCCGACATGCTCCAGTTCAAGCGCAGCGTGTTCACCGGCTTCATCACCGACGTGGGCGGCAAGACCTCGCACACGGCGATCGTCGCGCGCAGCATGGACATACCTGCGGTGGTGGGCGCGCGCGAAGCGAGCCGCATCATCCGGCAGGATGACTGGGTCGTGATCGACGGCGACGCCGGCATCGTGATCGTCGACCCCTCGCCCATCGTGCTCGAGGAGTACCGCTTCCGTCAGCGCCAAAGCACCCTGGGGCGTGAACGTCTGGCGAGGCTGCGTCACACGCCGGCGGTCACGCTGGACGGCGAGAAGGTCGAGTTGTTGGCAAACATCGAGATGCCGCGTGACGCAACGGCGGCACTGGAGGCCGGCGCGGTCGGCGTCGGGTTGTTCCGCAGCGAGTTCCTGTTCATGAACCGCGGGGGCGAATTGCCTGGCGAGGACGAGCAGTTCGAGGCTTACCGCACGGCTGTCGAAGCAATGAAAGGGTTGCCGGTCACGATACGCACGGTCGACATCGGCGCCGACAAGCCGCTCGACCGACTGTCCGCGAACGAGTTGCGGCACGAGCATGCGTTGAATCCCGCGCTGGGGTTGCGCGCGATCCGCTGGAGCCTGTCCGAGCCCGGCATGTTCAGGCAGCAACTGCGCGCCATCCTGCGTGCGAGCGCTTATGGCAAGGTCAAGCTGTTGATCCCGATGGTGGCGCACCTCAGTGAGGTCAAGGCCACGCTAGAAGCCTTGGCCCGCGCGCGTCAGCAACTGACCGAGGCCGGCAAGCCATACACCCAGGTGGAGGTCGGCGCGATGATCGAGGTGCCGGCGGCGGCGTTGATGCTGCCGTCTTTCCTTCGATACTTCGATTTCGTCTCGGTCGGTACCAATGATCTGATTCAGTACACGCTGGCCATCGATCGCGCCGACGAGGCCGTCGCGCATTTGTACGACCCGTGGCATCCGGCGGTGCTGGGCTTGCTCGCCCGTGTGATTTCCCAGGCGCGCGCTGCAGGCAAGCAAGTCAGCGTCTGTGGTGAGATGGCCGGCGACCCGGAATTCACGCAATTGCTGCTGGCCATGGGCTTGCGCAGTCTGTCCATGCACCCGTCGCAAATTGCCGCGATCAAGCAGCGTGTGTTGCGCACCGACGCACGGCGGTGGGCGATGCACCTCGAAAACGTGTTGACGGCCGACGACCCTGAACACACCTGCAAGGCTGTCGCGCTTGCCATGTCGCCGATGCGAGTGGGCGAGACGGCTGTTGGTCTTTGAGTCGGCTCAGGCTGACGGGCAGTTGACGCTCTCGCGAAGCATGCTATAGTCGTGGTCTTCGCTGATTGCAGCGGCTTGAAGCCAAGGCGACAAGCACAGCAGATAGCGAAGAGAATAAAAAGTGTTTGACAGCGTTTTGAAAAGCATGTCATAATCACAGGCTCAGCTGATAACTGCAAACAGCGCAGATAGCAACTGAGGGAAATGACAGAGTATTTGACAGGGTTATATAAAGCATGTCAGAATCGCTCTCTCAGCTGATAACTGCAAAACAACGCAGCTAGCAGCAACTGCCGAAAGGCGGCGCCGCAAGGTGAGCTCTTTAAAAACTAACAGCCGATAAGTGTGGGCGTTTGAAGGCGAGTGCCAAGAGTCGAAAGACTCAAGGTCTCATGGACCTTAAACGCTCACTGAAAAAGAAATGAAATTCATGCAAGTGAAGTTCACTTCAATTCTTTGAGTAATTTATCAAGATCGAACTGAAGAGTTTGATCCTGGCTCAGATTGAACGC
>Ga0307509_10000406_pt1 | contig 72452 bp, 65 predicted proteins | sample 10_EM_MG_FD_202245 | JGI IMG/M metagenome (GOLD analysis project Ga0307509, IMG submission 202245) | Populus trichocarpa ectomycorrhiza microbial communities from riparian zone in the Pacific Northwest, United States - 10_EM | ecosystem: Host-associated > Plants > Roots > Unclassified | place...
TTTTTTTTATGTCATATATTCGTTGTTAAGGTACAAGAAATCGCATGGAGCGCTAGCTATGGCGAAAACAAAACCCAAAAGCCAAAACGAACTAACAAAGGAAACATCCGGAACATATCTCTTCAGCTGGGGTCCGTAACGGTCCCAGGCCCACATACGGGCACGAAATTACAAAAGTAAAGCAAAGGAAACCCTCCTTTAACCAGCGGTAAGCATGAAAAACAAAAGCGTAAACCTAGCTTTCCTGAAACGACATAAAGTACCCAAAGGAAACTACATTAGAAGCGCGGGAAGAAACCGAGGAGGCAGCGGACGTTGGGCGCGAAAACATGCCCGGGGGGAAGGCTGTGGCCGTAGACCTAATAAATCGGGTGAGCGCGCCCAGGAGGGTGGCAGAGGACCAGACGGGAGCGAGGGGGCCGATCTCGGAAACCCCCTGAAGGTGGCGGTTCCGGGCAGGCTCTTTCGCCGAGCAGTGGAGGATTGCGTGCTCGAAGTCCTCAGGGGCTTCTCCGCAGCTGGGGCAGGTGGGTGGGCCGTCATCGTCCCATGATGGGTGGGCGCTGAGGTAGCTCTTACCAGACCTCATCTGGTGAAGGCGACCCGCGTCGAACTTGGAGAGGCCCATGAATGGATGGGGCTTTAGCGACGGGCGGAAGGCGTATCTGGCAGGGTCTGGCGCTACCCGTTCCCATTCTTCCATGAGGAGCGCCCTGCACTGGAGCTTAAGTTGTGGGTAAGACCGGCCTGGGGGGGGAGCGGGGTAAAGCTCAGCCAGCAGCTGTTGGGAGGTGACCGGGAGGGGGGCGCGGCCGTCGGGGCCGAGGAGGAATAACATCGAGTGGGCGAGGGCGTCCAGTGGGAGGTGGGTCCTGTTCTTGGCGGGGGGTCTGGCCCTGAGCCACGGGAGTGGAAGCCTGGCCCCTGGGTTGCCTCGGGAAAGGGTTCTGAGGTCGGGGGAGTGGCGACGCCTTGACGGTGTCTGGAGGGAGGCCGGGAGTCTGGCGGCTGCCGGGTTGATCTCGGGGGGGGAGCAGATCACCCTTAGACCTGCCAGGCGACGTTTGTACGCGAGGAGGAGCTCCAGTGGGGGGAGGCAGGCTTCCACAGCCAGGATATCTGTCGGGGTACACGCAAAGCAGTTCGTGGTCCACCTCTGGACCTTGTGCCAGAAGGCCGAAAGCTTCCGTGTCATGTGAACTGTGGGTTCAAAGGTGTCCGCGCCGTAGCTGAGGATTGGAAACAGGAGTGAGGACGCCAACCGATGGCACAGGAAGGGAGGGAGGCCCATCCCCGGGGGGGAGAGCCTTCTGACGGCTACGAAAGCGGCCTGGGCCTTGGCCAGTCTCTTGGTGAAGTGGGGGGTCATCCTTGTTGTCGGTGTAAACCAATATCCCAGCCAGCGGACCTCGGCTTTGGGGGAGAAAATGGAGCCATCTAGGTGCAGCGGGGCGAGGGAGACAGGGGACCTGTCCTTTTTCGTCCGCCAGTGAATGAGCTCGGTTTTGGGGACGGAGAAGCCCACGCCAAGCCGGGCCCCTCTGGCCTTCAGCACTGCGTACCTCCTTTGTAGGGACTGGATGTTACGCCTATAGGACGTAGAGGAAACCGTCAGACCGAAGTCATCGACGTAGGAAAGGGTGAGCCCCTGAGGGATCTTGCAGTGAAGGCGGGATACATATATAACAAACAGGAGCGGGGAGACGGGGGAACCCTGCGGTGTGCCCACAGCAACCGGGGCAAACACCTTGGGAGATCCTTGGTAGCGGAGGCGGCATGTCCTGCCCGTAAGGAAGGATCTTGTCCAGGAGACGAGGTAGGGGCTCACGGATTTCTCTTTGAGCATGCTGCACAGAGTCGAAGGGTTTACGTTGTCGAACCCTCCCTTGATGTCCAGCAAAAGCGTAGACACTTTTCTCCCAGCCATCTGGAGGGTCCTTACTTCGTGGGTAAGTGTGGTAGTCGCATCTGAGGCCGACAAACCAGCCAGCGAGCCGCATTGGTGGGGATCTAGAAGGCCAGCGACACGGGCCACCGATGAAAGTCTTGAGTTCATGATCCTCTCCAGGATCTTCGAGAAGGTTTGTAGTAACACGATGACGCGAAAGGAGGAGGGTGAATCATAGGAGGGCTTTCCTGGCTTGTCGAGAACGATGCCGTCTGCCGACTTGAGGGCTGGGGGGTGGAAGCCATGGGCAACCAGAGGGGCGAGAAGGCCTTGGATCAGGTGGGGCGCTACCCTGTTTATCCTTTTCCATACCGAGTTAGGGGTCAAGTCGGGGCCAGGGGCCGATGAGGGTGAAGACCGGGCTAGGGCTCTGCTAATCTCGTCCGCTGCCAACGCCGGGCAGTCCCTAAACGGGAGTAGGATGCAGTCGAAGGGCCTGGCTGGTACGCCAGGGAAGAAATGGTTGAGAAGGGCTTCGTTGAGCTCTACTGGCGACGTGGCCCCAGGCAGCTCAGGAAAGCGGGGGGGAGGCCGACCCACAGCGAACTTCTTCGCCGTCCAGACCGTTTGTGGGGTTGCTGTGGCCAGGAAGGCGGACCAATAGTCCCTCTTGGCTTTCTTGATTGCTTTGAAGTAGGCTGTCCTGGCGGCCCTGGCGGACGCCAGGAGCGCCAAAGGAAATAGGGGGCGGAGCTCCCTTATATAGAAAGAAATCCTAGCACAGCCATTGCCGTCCCACTCATACCCCAGTATGAGTCGCGTATTCGCGTAACCAAGGAAACTATACAATTTGTCGTAACCTTTACAAAGGAAATCCCTCATAGCAACCGTGTAACCAAAGAAAGAACACCAAAGTTATCCCAACATGTATCTCACCAGGGGACAGTGAGAGCAGGGCCCTCCCCAGGGCCGAAGTCCTCTGAAGCCTATTCCGGATTTTCCGGTAATGGCTCAGGCTTAAGTGAGTACCGTTGGTGGAATTCATCAACCGCCCACAGCTCGTTGATTGTTTCTGCCGGTTCCCAAGTTGTTTTATCGTAGCCCTCCCATTTCACCAGATACCGTAGTCGGTTTCTGACTAGCTTGGAATCTAAAACCTCCTGAACCTGCCACTCATCTTCTCCTTCAACTTCCACAGGTGGAGGTGGTGGGATTATCTGCCCTTCGAGTGGGTCGTTGGCTGCTAGGTCCAACAGCGACAGGTGGAAGACGTTATGTATTTTCATCGTAATTGGTAGATCCAGACGGTAAGCATGTGTTCCGATCTTTCCCTTGACTTCATATGGTCCATGACGTTTGTTGTCCAACTTTCGTGAAGGTCGACGTGTTCTAATGTTTTTAGCGTTCAGCCAAACTTTATCACCGACTTGGAAGAAGGGAGCTGGGAGTCTGCGTCGGTCTGCATTTTCCTGTTGCCTTTCTTGTGCATAACCCATTTCAGTTCGAATGTGTGCATGAAGTTCTGTCATAGTGACAACGAAAGATCGCGCCTCTTGGTCGTCAGTCGGGAGAGTCTGTTCGTCGAGAAAGTCCATACGAGGGTCATAGCCGTAGTTGGCAAAGAAGGGAGAGGTGCCGGTAGTCTCAGATGCATGATTGTTACCGATAAACTCCGCCATTGGTAACCATTGACACCAGTCATCCTGTTGGTAGTTAACATATGACCATAGGTACTGTTCCATGATACCGTTAACTTGTTCTGTTTGACTGTCAGTTTCGGGATGGAATGCAGTGGATAGACGTCGATCAATTTTCAGTCTGCGACAGATGGTTCCCCAGAACTCGGCAGCAAATTGCGGTCCTCGATCAGATATGATAGTCAGTGGTAACCCATGGTGTTTCCAGATGTTATCCAGGAATAGGTCGGCAAGAGTGGGGGCATCGATGGTAGTACGACAAGGGACGAGATGATGCATCTTGGTTAGCCGATCTACCACTACCCAAATCGGATCGTTACCGTTACTCCAGGGTAGACCAGTTACAAAGTCCATTGACATATCTTGCCATAGTCGATAGGGAATAGAGAGAGGGCGAAGGATACCAAACGGAGCATGACGAGTTGTTCGACTTGGTTGGCAGATATGGCAATTGGCCATATATCGTGCGATCTCTTTTCGCATGCTCAGCCAATGGTATCATCGGGTAATTAGCTCATGTGTCTTGAATCTACCGGGGTGACCAGCAGCAGGAGCGTCGTGATTTTCCCGAATGATGGCCAGTTTCAAAGGTTTGTAAGCAGGAACATAGAGACGATCTCGATATCGTAGTCGATTACCATCCTTGGTACACTCGGCTAGGGACATCAGGCGGCTATGTCGTACCCCTTGTTCCATCATCGTGAGTATCTGGTTTGGGAGGGGGTCAGCTTGATAGGCTTCTGTCCATAGTTCGTTTAAGGGGGACGCTCCAAAGTGAAGCGGAATATCCGCCAACATACCCAGAGACTAGGACTTGAGAACCACTTGTGTCCTATGCGTTTCGTCCTCTAATACCTCTTCTTCTGTTTGCCCCGCCATTCTTGTTAATGCATCTGCCTTCCCATGTGCTTTACCAGGTACAAATTCAATCGTATAGTTGAATTGTGACAGGAATTCTGACCATCGGGCTTGTCGTTGATTGAGTAACCTTTTGGTAGTAAAGTACTGCAGGTTCTGATGATCCGACCGTACGGTAACAGGCCGTCCAACAAGATAAGACCTCCATTCTTCAAAAGCTCGTACCATGGCCATCAACTCTTTGTCGTAATTGTCGTAGTTGCATTCGGCTAGTGTGTGTTTCTTTGAGAAGAAGGCCATGGGATACAAAAGCCCGTCAGATCCAGGTTGGGATAGTATACCGGCGGAGGCGATGTCAGAAGCATCGGTTTCCACCACTATCTCTTTGTCAAAATCAAAATGGATTAGGATGGGGGCCATAGTAAAGGCTTCCTTCAATTTTTTGAATCCGGCTTGACCAAGAACCGACCATACGAATAGTGTGCCCTTTTTGGTCAACTGAGTTAGTGGCCTGGCCAGATGAGAGTAATCTTGGATGAAGCGCCGATAGAGGTTTCCAAATCCTAAGAAGGAGCGAACATCGCGTAATTTCTTAGAGATGGGCCACTCAATCATCGTGGTAATTTTCGCGGGATCTATTCGTAGGCCTTCCGTGGTGATGATGAAGCCAAGATACTCAACGTTGTTGGTGTGAAATTCGCATTTCTGAGGTTTTACCTGGAGTCCAGCTCTTGTTAACGCTTCCAGGCTTTGTTTAACGTGTTCGATATGTTGTTCCTTGTTCTCGGAGTATATCAAGATATCGTCAAGATATGCTGTGCAAAACCTATCCAGAAATGGGTGCAGCGCGTCATTAATGTATGCTTGAAAGGTAGCGGGGGCATTGGTAAGCCCAAAGGGCATAACGAGTGATTCAAAAAGCCCATATTGTGTACGAAAAGCGGTTTTCCACTCTGCACCTGCTCTCATGCGGATTAGATTATAGGCTCCACGGATATCCAACTTAGTGAATATCTTTGCTTGTGAAAGTTGCATAAAGGTTTCTTTGACTAAGGGTAAAGGGTATCGATTTTTGATCGTTCCCTCGTTAAGTCCCCTATAGTCAACTCATAAGCGTAGAGAACCTCCCTTTTTTTTGACAAACAAAATTAGAGAACCAGCAGAGGAGGATGATTCGCGAATAAATTTCTTATGCAGGTTTTCGTCTAGCCTTATATGATAATTCAGGGAGGCTAAGACCGTATATTGGTCGGAAAGGAGGGATGAATCCAGGGCACAGTGGTATCTCATGATCAAACCTCCCGGGAGGTGGTAGTTGATCTTCTGTTTTCTCAAGGAACAAAGGAAGGAATTCGTGGTATTGTTTGGGTAGTATCTGAAGTACTTCGTCCTTGTCGAGGACCTTATGTCCGAGAGCACATTGTGCAGCATAAGCCCGTAGGAAATGTGGTAATTCTTCCTCGATTCCGTAGGCCATTGTAACATCGTTAATGTAGTTCTTCCAACAATATTCGGATTCCAAAGTAAGGGAGTTAGAAGCGAAGTCAATCTTGACATCGTGATGTTTTAACCAGAATATACCAAGTGTTAGATGGTATCCCCCAAGCGTAGTAACAAAAGCAGGAATCATTTCATGGTGGTTGTTAATCGACAACCCGATCTTGGTGATGTGAGTAATTGCTCCGAAACTCACAGGCCGTCCGTCGATGACCATCAAAGGTCGTGGTTCTTTAAGTTCAAACACAGAAAAGTTATGGTGCTCGGAGAAAGCCTTGTCGATGAATGCGTATCCAGTTGCTTCCGAGTCTATTAGGGCATGGGACCTAATCTCGTTATGGTTGTCAACAATCGTACATGCCATTACCAGATGATTAGCTTCAACCTCATTCTCCATGTCGTCCAGAGATAAACCGGATAAAGAAAGTAACACAGAAGGCGATTCTTGTCCAATGACAGTGCCTTGGACTGTACATGGGACAGTTAGTTTTCCGAGTGTTCAGACTCGGGACGAGAGTCTTAGGGAACCACTGGCGGAGGTGCACGAATGGCAGCAGCGTTAGCTCTAAGGTGACTTTGTCTGTTCGGACATTGTCGTGCCATATGGTTTGCTCCCCCGCAGTAGAAACATTGGCCGCGTCGCATGCGATTTTCATGTTGCACTTGTGATAGGTGGCGTCGTCCAGCCAAAAGGTCCATTGGGCCCGCTTGAGTACCTGTAGCGGTGGTGGTAGTCGTAGGAGGGGCAGCCAGTTTTGGTGTGGTGGTCGTGGTCGTGGTAGGTAATCTCCATGTAGAAGATGAACCCTTTCGTTCCGCTGCACGGGCACGGATCTTGTTATCCACACGTTTGAGCAATATGATATATTAGTCAAGTTCGTCGGGGGTGTACAGGGTTACCAGAGCGTCCTTGAGTTCGGCACTTAGTCCTTCGTACAATGAGGTTCGCTTAGCAGCATTGTTCCAAGATAGCTCGGCCGCATATCGTTGGAAATCTGCTAAGTAGTCAGAGAAGTTATGGTTCTTTTGACGTAGGCTTTGTACATTTCGTTCGGCGGTATGGACCCTATCAGGGTCACCAAAGGCATTTTCGAGTAGGGTGATTAAGGCTTCCACACTTGCTATGTTAATGTTTCCTTCATCAATAAGTGGAAGGATTTGTTCATAAGCTTTCCCTTTCAGGAACCCAACAGCATATGCCAACCGATATTGGACATCCACGAATTTGTGGGCATCTCTGAGGAACTTGGTACGTAATTGTGCAATGAATGGGCGAAGTTGGTCTTGGGATCCGTCGAACTCCTGTGGCTTGGGGATCCATTCTCGCTTAGGGGGGTCGTTCGCCTGCTGGCGGAGCAGGTCCCCCAGCGTTTGCAAGTGCAGTAGTTGCAATTGCCAGGGCCGTGTTCGTTTTGGTCAAAGCGGTGTTAAGGGTAACTATGGTGGCTCTGTCGGGCTCTAGGTCAGTCTCGATGGCTCTGTATCTGGACTCCAGTCCTTGTCCCACCGTAAGTAAAGCATCTCGTTCTTCGGTAAGTGCATCTCGTTCTTCAGCAAGCGCTTCCCTTTCGTTAGTTAGATTTTGAACGCGTTGTTGCAGCTGTTGGAAGTCAGGGTTTTGTTCTAGCGGTGCAGGGGTGCCTTGTCTGGAAATGTAAGGGAGTGCGGGGAGTCCATTGAGTAAAGTAGCAAGATCGTGCGCCATACGGAGCTGCTCTCTAATTCAATCCTCGGGTAGTTGGTCAAACTCATCGTTGCTGACCGCCGACAATTCAGTCAAGGCGGTTAACGCGGCGGTAGAGAGTTCAACACACCGAGACATCGTGTTGTGTGGGTTGGATCCTCCTTAGACGCTACCTTGTGTAAAGGGCTCTTGGTACTAGAGGTTAGTTCAAGGCACACAACGACAGGAAGGTCCTAAACGATAACACTCGTTTAGCGTGAGGGTTCGGAAATGACAATCTCAGGTCAAGGCTGATCGCGTAACAGCAGATCAGGGTCAGGGTTCGTGGGTTCTTGGCGTGGATCTTGGATACCAGAATAGAAGACGTTATATTCTAAAGTACAGAAGTCGTGAAAGAAATACCAGATAGCGTAAAGAACCAAGGAAATAGGGGGGTTTTTTTTTTCTTTTTTTTTCTTTCTTTTTTTATATCATGTATTCGTTGTTAAAGTACAAGAAACCGCGTGGAGCTCTAGCTATGGCGTGAACAAAACTACAAACACTCCAATGACCCGCTTCACCCCCTCATGGGAAAAATCAAACCCCTCTAAGCCAGAGCCCATCCTCCCCCCTTGTAGTACCTAAGACAAAAGCAAGATGGACAATACCTTCCTCCAGACACATAAGGAAAGACAAGTATAGAAAAGAACCCAGGGAAAGACACAAACCCTTCGGCGGGCCCCCCAAAACAAAGGAAAGAAATCCTACGGCACCAGGTGCCGGCGAAGAGGAAAGAATAAAACTACTATTGCTCAAACCCTAAACGAAAGCAAATCAAGACCCCAAACTAAGTGGCTGTAGGGGCAGGCTATATCCCAACACGGCAAAAGCCGGGGGACAGCATCGCTTCGGACTTTAGCATGGGTCAAGGAGGGAGTGCTATACCATGACACAGCGTAACCTAATGCGAGGTTTGCGACCGTAGCGTAAATCGCGGGAGCGGAAGAGGAGGGCCAGGGGAGCCACCCGGCGAGGAGAGCCACTCAGCAGTGGAGGTGCCAGCTATCGTGAGGGGCAGTAGGGTGCCAGCCGACGGGGCAGGTAAGGTGCCAGCTAAAGAAGGGCGTAGTAGTACGGTGCAAGCGGATCTAACGCGTGGGAAATGGTAAGACAAAGGCTCGCCAAACAACCGAGAATTACGAACACGGACGACAGAGACGGGGTCACAGTTTTTTACATGCTGACCGTACCGATCCTGTAACTCAGGAGAGAGTGCAATACCAGAGAGCAGGGCCACCAGGGCAACTACTTCACCGATAGTCCAAAACTACCGACCGTGTGTTGACGGAGGAAGGAGGGTCGCCGACCGGGCAAAACGCTAAGCGAGGCGTGTCGCGAAGTGCGAGGTAACAGGTAGGAACGTCGACGCGAGCGTGCTCAACGAAGACAGAACGGAACCAGGAAGGAATCCAGAACCCCTGTGTGGGGAGGACAAAGGCCCCAGAGAGAGGAAAGGGACAAAGGCGTGATAACCCCCCGAGCAGTTGCCACGGGCGGGGGAGATCAGAGGCGGAGGACACTCTCACGATGATTTCCCATGGTGTTGAGATTTCAATCGCTGGAGGTGGAGCGGACGAGAAAGATGAAGGAAATAGGGGGCGGAGCCCCCTTATCTAGAAAGAAATCCTAGCACAGTCTTTGCCATCCGACTCATACCCGAGTATGAGTCGTGTATTCGCATAACCAAGGAAACCATACAATTTGTCGTAACCTTTACAAAGGAAATCCCTCATAGCAACCGTGTAACCAAAGAAAGAACACCAAAGTTATCCCAACATGTATCTCACCAGGGGACTGTGAGAGTGGTACTGGTCTTGAACTTTGAGCACAATTATTTCACTTTCGCCTTGTCTTTTTTAACTCCTGCACACAATCTTTCTCCGGAGAGAGGAGAAAGAACCAGATGGACTAGATTACATACCGTTGTTCCTGAAGCCATAGCTTGAGTGAAATGGCAGTAGGAATTAAAAATAGTTTTTATTTTATCACATTCATGACGTTTGATTACATTTATTTCTTCTCTACACTGCTTCGTGTGAGGTTCATGATTGTAGGTCAAAGCATACGATTCAAGTTGATCTTCTAAAACACTCTTAAAGAGATGTCTTTTCCACTCTCAGTTCATATCTGAAAGCCACACCTTAGCGCAAGGTCCAATTATTCGACTTCTTATGGTATTGATGATAAAAAATAATAACTTGAGTAGCAGTCAAAGATAGAAAAATGATATTGGGCACTCATCCTCACCTTGCTTGGCATGTCTCATCTCAATTTGACCCTCTAGGATACCATATATCTCGTTTATTTAAGCTTGTACGGTAGCGGATGTCTCCTGCTCCGTGCTCACAGCAGGACGAATACCCTGAATCCGGGCTAGCACACTGGTCCCGTATCCCTACAGTGATTGAGAATTGCCCCCCGTCCCCAGCTTATCCAGTCAGGAGAACAGGAAGAAAGGCTCCAGTATTGATGGGTTGGATTTGGGAATTTGCGTTTAGGGGAGCAGTTGGATTCATCGTAAAATTTACCGTGGGAGGGGCGATCAGAGACGTGAGCATTGCGCTAGGCATGCGAGGGGGTTAGTGTGGCGTTGAGTGGGTAGGGATTAGTGCGATCGGGCCGTTCGGGCCGTTCGGGCAGTTCGAGGGGGGGTGGTGGCAGTGTGCCTCCCATTCGAAGCCATCATTATTAGCTTATCCTCGCCGTCGTCAGAACCAATCTTCACGTGACAACCGCGAAGCATCCCTATTAATGTCAACAAACTACCCCGCGCTAGGGGCCCCCCTTCCCCCTTCTTCCAAGTCCCCGGCACAGCATTGTACTAAGGGAACCAAGATCCCGCCTGAATTTCGAAGGGAGGAGAAACTCGTCCACTCATCATTTTTGGAAGCTTGATCAATTCCGGGCTGCACTAGATAGTCGTCCCAATAACCAGATTTGAAAGGGTGCTTCTCATCGGGTTATTCGGGCAGGCGGAGAGAGAGTCTGGGCTATAATATCGTCGGACCAGCCAGCTCCAAAGCATCCCAGATAGCCCCGCCCCACTTCCTGACGTGGTGAGAATTGGGTCCAAGGTAGCGCTCAAAGCATAAACGGAGGATGAATGTGTATCTAACTTCTCTCGTCGGATACAACCTTTCCCCACATAGCGAGTGTCCAGCACAACGAGCACTAAGATACAGAATCCTTTAACCCACGGTTTAGAACATGCACAACCCAAGAAAGACGAGTCAATAAATGGTGAATGCTCGCTATGCCGCGGGTTTGCATTGGAGAGAAATATTCTACGTTTCCCTTGTTTTTCTTAGCACCTCTCCCCAGCTTAGACCCTATTCGGCATGCCACAAATGCCATAGTATTCCCATTTTTTATAGCATTCCTTTCATGATAATATTTTAATCCAGTATTTTCTGAAACGTTATTCCGATTTAGAGTAAAGAGATATTCTTGCCTTTGAGAGCAGTGCAATTCTTAGATTCCCGCTAGTCCTCCTACCCATCTTTGCCTTACTTGGGGAATTTTACTCTTGTAACTTCCTGTTTAGAGTTCTGTGAGAAATCAGATCACAGGAGATCTAATAAGGCCACCCCAGAAACAAAAAAAATAGAATGTAAAAAGACCAGGACCGCTAAAACGCATTTATTTTCAGAAATACCCTGGTATCTCCAATATGGCACATGCCGAGCAGGGCCTTGCCCCGCCATGACCGCGATTGATAAGGACAATCGGTTTTGAAGAATATCATTGTTCAGTTCTAAAGTGGAAGGTGGAAACTGGACTTATGATAGACCCAAATTCCTATTGGATGCCATTGAGTCAGATAGCGGAACGCCACAACGCTGTGGCGTGCATGACGAGTTGACCATTTCCCCGGATTTCCCGAGGCAGGGAGATCTCGTGTATCGTGATCGTGATGATCCTGCCTCCCGGTTCTCGAAGTGCACGGAGATCATAACGGGAAAGATGGAAGACGGGTTGGAAGATGTCAAGGGTACTACCGCGCAAGTGGTTACGGGAGGGCGGCCAGAACAGGGTATCATTGGACACCTTAGCACCGAGCCCAAGGAGTGTGCGTTGTCCCAATCCAACCCCTCCCCCTCCCCTCGGACATCCCCGCCTCCCCACTGGGTGTACCATGCAAAGTACGATACCCACCTTGGTTTTTTTTTCTCCTTTTCTCATGACATTTTGCCAAACTTTCGTCTTTTTCACCACTGCCACCCAGCCTGCCTGTAGCATACTTGATAGGGCTGATGGGGGAAGGAATGGAATGGAATGGGGGGTGCAACCGAAAAAAAAAGGAACCGTGATTGACCTCCTGCCGGATACCATTCAATAAAGAACCTTGGTGGAGGGTGAGGAGGGGGAAAAAAAGGAACCCGGTAGCAAAGACGCGAGATCGACGTGTTTGCGTGCTCACGGTGGTGGCCCCATGGATGCCGTTACCAAGGTTATGATTAAGATCCGATGTTTCTGTTACAGCATCTACCAATTAAGACCTATCAAACCCGCATAAAAATTTAGCATTTTTTGCACTGTCCTGTGTTTCTAGAAGCAATAGATCTCTGGTTGGATTAATGTCTATGCATTGTGGCTTTGACAAATAGGGAGGTGTAAACTGCGATGGTGGTGGTGGTGGTGGTGGTGGCTGGATCCCCATTGTGTCAACTGCGCGCGAGGGGGAAGAAAAAAGAAAGAAAAACAATCAAAAACTGCGTTCTGCAGTCTTGAGGAATCTTCAATTATCCGAGTGCTGGGTCGTGAGTGTGGCTGAAGAGGACAAAGGGCGATCGCCAAGAAGTGGGAGCCATGGAAGCCAAGAACAGGGAGAACCACTCACACACCCCACCCACCAGGCAGACAAGCAGTGCAGAGCAGGCAGCAGCAGCCCGGCGTTTTCTCTTGTGAGTAAGTCCTGCACACCAGGGGAGGTCAAAAGCTGAGAATTCTAGGGGAGAGAAAGAAGCAGAAACGAGAGGCCACGAGGAGAATCTTCACGAAAGAAATAGGACAAGGAAGGGATTTGTGTCATCTGTCCCATTTCCTTCTCGTTGGCTGTTTCTTCTTCAGCCCTGTTGCCTTGAACGAAACACCGGTGTCAAGGTTGCGGGCCCCTGTTAACTTGGGAACTTTCTTCACGATAATACAGAGGATAGATCACACTGGGGAAATATACATTTTTTTGTTTTTGTTGTTTCGTCTCGAAGACCAGCAGAGCCGCTTATCGCTCTGTTTTGCACGGTTGCCACCTGCGCTGTCCTGCCCGCCTGCTCGCTTTTCACTACTTTTTTGTCTCGCCTCGCCACAATCTTCCTTCCACGCGTTGCAACGAAATCCCCCGCCATCCCGCCCGCCTTACCTTTTCCTGGCCGCTTTCTTCTTTTTCCTTTTTTCCTCCTCCCTTCTTCTCCCTCTCCTTTGGAGAAGGCAGCGTAATTTCCTTAATCCAATTTCGAGGATTCCTCTCTCTCTCTCCCCCTTTTTTTCTATTTCTTTCTATTCTTTTACGGTCAGCAAAATCGTTTGATCTGTTGTTTGCGAAAGGGGGAAAAATATTCAAAAGGGAGAAGTTTGTCTTTTAGGTTTCCTGGTATTTTCTTTTTCCCCCTTGCACTTGTGGTTTAGTCATGGTCGTCGTCGGCTAGCTGAGGAGCCCGAGCAAAAAAAAAAAAAAAGCGTGAAATTAGCGACTGACTACCACCGACCACCGGTCGACCAAGCTTCCCTCCTTCATCCCCCTCGAGTACTCCGCCACCACACAACCACCTCGTTCGCCCAGCAGCGGTATATCGAACTTTTCAACAATCTTTTACATCGCTCCTTACCTACCTCTAATAAGATTTTTAACCCTATTTTACATTGTTTAATTACGACATCGCTCAGTTTGTTTTGAACGCGCTTTGTCACAATTGCTTTTTATCAACACACACACTCATACCCCCTCCCCGTCACCTAAAACTTGACTTTGCATTAACATAATCATCTCACTACCCGAATAATTTCAAAGATGCCTCCACGTCCAGTGCGCAAGAGAAAGAGGCAACAAGACGATCCGCTCGCCTCGGATTCCCAGGATGAGGACTTCAGCGATCAAGTTCATTCCCCCCGGAAAAAAACCGCGGGCAAGGGAACGGTTGGCAAGAAGACGGCAGCAAAGGGGGGTCGAAAGACTACCGCAGCCAAAGGGAGGCGCAACAAAAAAAATACCTACCGTTCTGATGAGGATGACATCTCCGTCAGTGGCGATGGACTTAGCGTGGCTTCCGACGATGAGCCTATCACCCTCGGAGCGAGCGGTAGACCTCTTAGAAGTTCGAGAAAGACGCAACCCGTCAATTACGGAGAAGAGAGCGAGGATGCGGAAGAACCTTCCTCCTCCGAAAGCAGCAGTGGTGGGGATGGGGAGGAGGATGAGGAGGAGGAAGTTGATGAGGATGTTGGCAAAAAGGGAGCTAAGACCCCTACTGCCAAACCGTCAATGCTAGTTAAGATCAAGATTCCTCCTGGTCTTGGGAAGGAACGCAAAGGTCGGAGTGCTGAGCCGGAGACACAGAATGAAGATCAAGTACCGACACGTCGCACGACCCGCGCTACCTCTGCGACCGCTCAGTCGCGTCCGACCGTCGGGGGCAAAGGCCCGCTCAAGTCCGCTACGAGGACTCGTGGAGGCAGTGCCGGGCCTCCGGCTGCTGGGGGCGGCGTGGCTCGCAGAAGCACCCGCCTGGGAGCTTCGGAAGAGCCCGCTCTACAACTTACGAATCCGGGCAAGCACGGCCAAACTGTTAGGCAACCTGGGGCTGACGATGTTATCTTAGAAGAGAGGGAGAGCCTCGCTGAGACCTCTTCAAGAGAAGCTGTGGAGTCTGGTGGTACTGGCGGGATTGATGAGCCGGCTTCCCACCTGGCTGGGTCTGCTGCGGATGAGAACGAGGGCGTCCAAGGTACCGATGAAGAGCTAGACAGGGTTAACCCGCAACCCCAGGTCAACGAACCAGGCAATGATATCGTGCCTCCAGAGGATGGAGATGGAGATGATGATGATTCTGACCTCCAGCCAAGTCGACGAAGCGGTCGTAAGGCCAATGATGCACCCTCCCTGCGTGGGAGCGCTGCTTCCCCGAAAGCGGCTAGAGCTACCGAGCTTACTCTAGAAATCAAAAGGACTAAGCGAGGTCGGGGGCGCCGGGGCCCCGGGAGAGCCACTAGAGGTGCCAGTAAAAAGGCTGGTGATAGTAGTGAGGAGTACCGAGAGGAAGAGGGTGGAGATGATACTGGGGACGATAGTATGTCTAATAAGTCATCGCCATCAAAGCTGCCTCGCTCCGGCCAGGCCGAAATCGACTCCGGCCCAGAAGACGAGTCCTCTGATCCCTCAGGCCGTGTTCGTGACCGTAAAGGCAAACGTCCGATGTCAACCTCACAGTCATCCAGGAAGCGGAGGGCAACGTCATCAGCGGAACTCAGCCATTCTGAGCATGCGGAGATCAGCCAGGAGTTAGAGGACCTACTTCCATCTCCCAAACGTCTCAGACATCGGGCGAGGCGGACCGTGGCTTTGGAGGGCGAAACTGCTCCTGAGAGGACACTACGTCGCAGAACCCAGAATGTCGACTACAGAATTTTACGACCCGAGAATGCTCAGATGATCGAGGAGCCGGACAATAGTGGCAACGATGAGCCTAGAAGAAAGACTGCTCCAGGTGCGCAAAAGTCTTGGTTTGACACCACCGGACCTTTTGGTGGTAGTGTTTCGTTTAACCCATTCGGACGAGGAAAGCCCATGAACCCCACGGTGCAGGATGATTCCGATAGCAGTGACGATGAGAGGCCCACTCGACCAGGGATGTACGGTGGTGTTGTTGGCGCTGCTGGAACTATCATGACTCCGAGCACTACCACTGCTGGTTTATTACCTCCTTCCGCGCAAATACATGGCAGTGATCCGCTGGGAGGCGCACCCGGCTCTTTGGGCAAGATGAACAAGGGAAAGAACGCTAATGCAGATATTGACCCCTTGGGTGCTGCTGATAGTAATGTCGATTTTTCGAAAGTTGGTGGATTGGATGTCGTCATCCAAAATCTCAAGGAAATGGTTCAATTGCCGTTGACTTATCCGGAGCTGTTTTTAGCCAAGAAGATTACTCCCCCTCGCGGTGTACTCTTTCATGGTCCTCCTGGGACTGGTAAAACTTTGATGGCGAGAGCTCTGGCTGCGAGCTGCAGCACAGAAACTAGGAAGGTTACCTTCTATATGAGGAAAGGGGCAGATTGTCTCAGCAAATGGGTGGGAGAGGCGGAACGTCAGCTCAGGTTGTTGTTTGAGGAGGCAAAGAACAACCAGCCAAGTATCATTTTCTTTGATGAAATTGATGGTAAGATGTCCTTGATTCATCTGTTTGCAGTTGAGAGCTAATTCGCGATTAGGACTCGCCCCGGTTAGATCCTCAAAGCAGGATCAAATCCATGCGTCGATAGTGTCAACCATGTTGGCGTTGATGGACGGTATGGATGGCAGAGGACAGGTCGTTGTAATTGGTGCTACCAATAGACCTGATGCGGTGGATCCCGCACTACGTCGCCCTGGGCGTTTTGACCGAGAGTTCTATTTTCCTCTCCCGTCAGTGGATGCCAGGAGATCAATCCTCGACATCCATACCAGAGGGTGGAGCCCAGCTTTACCGGAGGCATTGAAGGAGGGGTTGGCTTTCCAGACCAAGGGTTACGGCGGGGCTGATCTGAGGGTGACTTTACTGATACGGTGTCTTTCTAGATAGGATGTTGTGCTAACGAATATTAGTCACTGTGTACCGAAGCCGCGCTCAACGCTGTCCAACGGACGTATCCGCAGATCTATATGACCAATGACAAGCTCGCACTTGATCCTGCCTCGATTCACGTTACCGCCCGCGACTTCATGCTCGCGATGAAAAAAGTGGTTCCGTCCTCGCAGAGGTCTTCGTCTTCCGGAACAGATCCACTGCCATCATTTATTGAGCCCTTGTTGATTGGGCCCCTTGAGCAATTGAAAAAGTGCATGGAGGGTATCCTTCCGGAGCGCAAGCGATTGACTGTGTTGGAGGAAGCTATGTACGAGGACGACCAAGATTCGGATGGTGGCTTCTCACGGGAAAATATGATGCAAGGTTGGTATCTGGTTGGGCTTAGGAGGTCATATTAGCTAATTCGCTGCTTCAGATTTCGATCAGGCTCGTGTCTTCCGCCCTCGGATGTTGATTCATGGCGCTTCTGGAATGGGGCAACAGTATCTTGCACCCGCGCTATTGAACTATTTTGAGAAGCTGCATGTTCAAGCGTTCGATTTAGCGACCTTGGTTGGTGATTCTGCAAGGGTAGGATATTCTATTCAGGTTGTAGTTTGATCGTTGCTAACTGGTGGGCCAGTCGGTTGAAACTGCTATAGTGCAGTTGTTTGTCGAGGTCAAGCGACACAAGCCGAGTGTTATATTCATCCCTGATGTGGATACCTGGTATAGCTCTATTGGCCAGCAAGGGTTGATCACCTTCAAGAGCTTACTGGGAAGCATCCCGGCGAACGATCCGGTTCTTCTCCTTGGCGTTACAAACTCTGAGCTTGAGGATTTAGACCCCACGTTGTTGCATGATCTTTTCGGATTCTCCAAGAGGGATAGATTTAGGATTCCGATGCCTAATGAGGTTTGTATCGCCTCTCTGACTTGGTGGTTTTCTTACTAACGTCACTGTAGGAGGCGCGCCGGAAATACTTTGATAAATTGATCTCATATATTCAAAAGGCTCCTGATGAGTTCCCGCCCGATCCATCCACAAGGAGGAAGCGAGAACTGCCAGTTCTCCCAGTTGTCCCGCCACCCCCACCCCGTGCTATGACAAAAGAAGAACGCAAGGCACAAGAGGCGAAAGATAAGCAGATCAAGAATTGGCTTAAGATGAGGCTATTTTATGCCATAGATACTGTTAGGTCCAAACTCAGACGGTTTAAAAAGCCCATACTCGAGTACGAGGTGATTAAGCATTTATTCGAAGAGCCTGAAGCCGCCCCAGAACTCGCCACGCAAGGCCCTGCAAGTAATTACCAGTTGCTCCTACCCAAAGATATACACTCTCCGCCGAAGGTTATTGACACCGCCACTGGCAAATCCTTTTACAATATGGACATGGATGTTATTGAAGAGAGGGTTTCGAATGGCTATTACTGCAGTGCTAAGCAATTCCTGCGGGACGTGGAATATATCAGGGATGATTGGATGGAGTTGGGTAACAAAGAGCACAGAATGAAGGCTAACGAGCTCTTGACTCATCTCGAGGTCATCGCCACCGATATAGAAGGAATGGATCAGCCGATGGCGACCCAGTGCGCGGAATTATGGTCTCGCGAGCGCAAGAAGATGGAAGAACGAGCTGAGAAAGCCGAGCGTCAGAAGCGTGCCGAGGGAGAAGCGCGCTTGGAAGCTGAGAAGACCCGTGCTTCGCTCGATCGTCAGAGTCCTTCTGTCGAGCGTCGGATCCAAGGGGGATCGGACAAATCGCAAGAAAGGCAGGCGACTCCCACCGAGACTGCTGGAAACGTCAGAGACATTAGTGTCAATGTTACCGCGAGTGCAGTCATTTCTACTGCATACCCACCGTCTAACGGAGTCGGGGGGTACAGTCATATCAGTTCGAGTATGGAAGTTCAGGCATCCCAGATCTCACAGAATGATGATCTTACGAATAATGGCACGGGCGTTAGCAGTCGTCAGGGTAGTCCCGCAGCACTGCATTCTCCCCCTGCGCAACATACACAGTCCAGCGAACACGCTAGCGCCTTTCAAACTGCCATTTCTAGCATTCCTGCCAATTTTTCGCAGTCGTTGGCGGCGGCCGCCGATGGGATCCCGCAGATGACATCTCAACCTGGAGCTGCAGTGGGCGTCACTCCCGTCACTGACATCTCCGCAATCATGAATTACGCCTCTACGACCACCTCTGGAAAACGCACGAGCGATGGAACAGCAGGGTTGAACTCCCAGCCATTTTCGAATCCATATAGTAACAGTAACGGAACGCCCCGACCCATGAACCCACCCTTATTCCGCGACTTTGGTGCAATATCTACCGGTGACTCTCAACTCCCTGACACTCAAGGTTCCTACACCCTCCCCCTCTCTTGCTACTTTAACATAGCTAATGAACCGATAAACAGTAGTCCCCTCCAGCTCCTCCGACTCGGCCCCTTCACAAACCTCAACCACAACACCCGCCCCGCATTCCCAACCCTCCTCCCAACCTCACCTTCACAACTTCTCCCACCCTGCCCCCCCTCTCTTTGCTCTGGCCCCTCTACAAACCGCGAAAATTTGCGACCCGACTCTCCTAGCGAACCTGCGCGACCGCCTCGTCGCCGAGACGGGCAGGTATACCGTCGAGCAACTCGAGCAGGTGAACAGTGCTTGTATGAGCAAAGTGTGGGAAATGCGCGCCTGCTGGAATCGCAACGAGATTATCCGCGAGGTCGGCGAGGTATTTGAGGAGGTGGATAGCGACGTTAGGGAGGGCGGAGGTATTGGAGACGGAAGTTTTGGGTCTGCTTAGCTGGTTTGGGTTAGGATAGAGTTGGGTTAGGTGTTGATGGGAAGAAGGGGGGAAGGGTCCCGGTTTTCTTTTTCTTCTCCTTTTCTTTCTGTTCTTCCCGGGTTTGTTCCGTCCTTGTTTCTACTTTGAATGCTGGGTGATCGTATCTCCTCCTTCCAAATCTCTAGTATATTCTTTCAGTTTTTTTCTGCACCTTTTTTTTCTTTGCTTCTTCTCTTTCATATCTACCGCCCTCACCCCTCCTTTCTATCTCCCCCATTTTCCTGATGACGATGCGGAAAACTCATTATTGACTGCGCTACGCGCCTGTCAACAATGCGCAGAACCTACCCTTCCTCCTCTTTTCTAGTCTGCCAAGCAGCCAGTCATATTCACCGACCTAAGTTAGACCTAGACCCCATTTACCACCTAAACTGTACAATACTAATGCCCCCTCCCCCCTCTATCTCCATCACCTCTGTCTTTATCTCCCTCTACCTCCTCCTCTGATATTAACGTTTCTATCCCTAACTCATTTATTCTGTTTCATCCGTGGGTTGTCGGGGTGGGGGGGGAGGGTTATTGCGGGTTTGGCTCTTTATTTATTTTTCCTTTGCAAATTACCAACTTTTATGTGAGATAGGTTTTTTCTTTCTTCTTTCTCTTTTTATTAGTTATTCGTTCGTGGAATGGAAATGGAAATGGAAATGGAATGGAATAAAAGTAATGGGGTTTATCGTCCTATTAAGGGTATTTACTCGGTCATGAAGGGATTAGATGTTAGTGCGCCTTTGTGTCCCGCCGCCCGTAGCTTGTTTGATGGTTGTCGGTTGGCAGGGCGGCATGGGTAGGGTTCCGTAGGGCTGGCCTGCACGGATTATACTCGAGCGATGCCTCGCGTCAGTCGCACCCACATTCCAACCCTCAAAGCACAACGACCTTCACTTTAGAAAACCCATCCACAACCAGGTGTTAGTCTGAGACTAACTTATTTTTAAGAACCAGATAAACAAAACAAGCCAATAATAACCACTTAGACCCAAGTTATGAAAGAAATAGGAAAGAAAGAAAAGGTGAGAAATTAGGTAAAAATCGTTCCCAGCAGTCAGTTCTAAGCAGGAGGGAAAAAAACCACGTTTCGAGAACCCTTAACTCCGTATACATGACCAGGGAAAAAAATTAGTGTCCAGCCTCCTTGTTTACATAGGTAGACTGTTGTCGATGTTAGAGTGTGCACAAGTTCGTTCATTGATTAAGAGGTGGAGAGGTACTCACCAAACCCGCGAGAGATCTCTCAATGATCCCAACCGCTTCATCAATCTGTTCCTCGGTAATTACAAGAGGGGGAGCGAGACGGATGATGTTCTGGTGAGTGGGCTTGGCCAAGAGCCCGTTGTCACGAAGTAGTAGACAAAGATCCCAAGCGGTACGACCATTTGTCTTGGACTCGTCGATAACAACGGCGTTCAATAGCCCCTTTCCGCGAACAAGTTTGATGGCGGGCGAACCGATCGCACCGAGCGCAGCACGGAATTTCTGTCCCAGAACCTCAGACCTAGTAGTGAGATCCTCATCGCGGATCACCTCTAGTGCAGCGATCGCAACGGCACAGCCGAGGGGGTTGCCGCCATAGGTTGAGCCATGTGTTCCGGGCTGGAAACACAACATAACATCCTTATCCGCAAGAACAGCAGAGACAGGGTAGACACCTCCGGAGATAGCTTTCCCGAGAAGGACTATGTCAGGACGGATGCCTGAATGCTCAGAGCAAAGAAGACGACCAGTTCTGGCGATTCCAGTCTGAATCTCGTCGCAGATTAACAAGACATTGTGCTTCTTGCAAAGAGCATGGACTTTGGCCAGGTAGTCATCGTCCGGAACGACAATGCCGGCCTCACCCTGAATTGGCTCGATAAGGAAGGCCGCAGTCTTTTCTCCTTGCAGCTCAAGCACCTCCTCGATATCCGCAATGTTGTTATACCTAATAGCCTTTCCAGTTTTGGGGCATGTGGAGCCGATATTTGGGAGGTATGGGCCGTAGTGGTCACGGGACTCGGGGTCAGAAGACAAAGACACGGCGGCGAACGTACGACCGTGAAAGTTGTCGGAAACACAGAAGATCAATGCTTCGTTCTCGGGAATACCCTTCTTTAGATAGCCCCACTTGCGAGCAAGTTTGAGACCGGTTTCAACAGCTTCGGCGCCAGTGTTCATAGGAAGGACCATATCGTAACCGAAGTACTGTGTAACACCAAATTAGATCACTCGTATGCCAAATGAAACATGAGTGCAAAACATACCTCTGTCACAAACTTGGAGAACATTGGGAAAACATCATTGTGGAAGGCTCTTGAGGAGAGGCACAAACGCTGGGCTTGAGTGATCAGGGCACCAACAATCTTAGGATGACAATGACCTTGGTTGACAGCAGAATAAGCGCTCAAGAAGTCAAGGTATCGCTTGCCCTGTGACAATAATTCCATCTGTTAGAACTCTAATTCAAAGCCAAAGAACTCATTGGTAAACTTGTGCTAACATGTAGTAGGGGTGGCCGGGCAAAATATAAACTTTGTCAACTAACCTCAGGATCCCAAACATGAACACCCAAAGCCTTTGAAAAGACAACAGGCAACGGATGGTAGTTGTGAGCCGCGTGATCCCGCTCATACTTCATTGCTAATTCGGAAGATGTAGCATGAATAGGGACATCAGATTTCAAAGCCGGAGGGGTGGTCCCAGTAGTAACGGCAGCGGGAGACATGACTATTGATTTCAATGCATTGGCCACCGTTCACAATTGAAGCTTCATAGACCTTGAGAAACAAGAGGGAAACTATCGTACTTACTTGTTTGTTCGTAGACTAAAGACAGTATAACTGTTAGATGCTTTGCCAATAATAAAAAAACTACCTCTGGGATAACAAAGGACGGGGAAATGTGAAGGGGGGAGTGAGGGGAATTGGGGGGTTTTTAAATAGAAGGGGTGAATACCTCTAGGGACAATTAAGTCTAAAATGAATGCTGAACTAGATAAGGGGTGTGAAGTACCGTGATGCAAGACAGGGGAGAAGGGGTGGTAATGGTGGTGGTGGAGTGGAAAGGATTGGAGGGGAAGAAAATTATTGGAGGCGGAGAGGGTGGTGGAGGGAAAGGGTTGCAAGAGAAGGAAAGGAAGGGAAGAAGAGTAAAAGAAGAAAGGAAACTAATGGTGGGGCTTGTCGGCTGGAGGCGGCTCTCCGGCGTTGGGTGTAGGTTGGAATTCGAGCTACTATACAAGTACGAGTTAGCATACTGCCGTAGTAAGGTTTAATCGTTCGTTGGGGAGGGAAAGGGCTGCACATCCCGCCGCTCAACGCCTAGAACCGCACTGTACTCGAGTATCCAAGTGTGCAGTACTTGTACTCGCAAAGCTCCAAATCTACGATAATTCAACCCACTGGATCACTTATATAACTCACTCTATCCAATAATATCCATCTATCATTGTCTGTCTATTGCCTTGCACACAGTGCAATGAATTGGAGCAGTCTAGGGTCCCGCCTCTTCATCCATTCATTGACTTCTATTGAAAACTAAAAGGAAGGAAAGAAAAAGAGAAAGAAAAGAAGCCATCCCGACTGCGTCTCGATGTTGGGCGTCACGTTCCCCTCGCCAGCACTAAACAGTACCAATACTGTGCTCGTGCCAATCACCATCACCGCTGCATTCCATTTGGGCCTCCATACTGTAGTACCTGTGGTGCCCCTTCCTTTGAGTGTGGGGCCGTAATGTGCAGTATGGCATGAGAGGGGGAAAAAGCAAAAAAAAGCAGGCAGGCCAATGGACAGCCTGATAACTCGTTGCCTGTCCCGTCCTGGTACTCGAGTACCGGTATCTTACTACCGCTAGACACTGTAAGAGCTGGAGCAATTGAGAATGACACTAGAGCATCCAGAATTTCCCTCTTTGGATTGGGAGGGGAGGAAGCACAGAAAAGATTCTCTTCCCGCCCTCAGTTGGAACCGATAAAAAAATATACAGTAGTCCTTACTAGGAGAGGCAACTCCAATGCCTTAGCTGGATTCTCAATTATTCCAGTTCTTAGGATATTGCACCGTGCCCCATCGAAATGTTCGGTAACCAGAAGTTACTAGTAAATGCTCCGCGCATCGACCACACCAATCAGCCTCCAAAGTCATCGAGCGCAGGTCTGTGGCCCGGTTCAACCCCCATCAATTGTCACGCAAATCCCACAAAGATGCTGGAGGGGCCTGCAGGGGTTTGATCCAGAAACAGTGGAATCGGCAGGGGTGTCTTCGACATTCCATGACGGGAACTTGTGCGGGGTTGGTGGCAGCATAAGTTAATGTGAGAGCCCCCATAACTCAGGCAAGTTTATCCAACCCACCCCACGAAATATAATTGAGCTCGTTCCCCGGGATTTCCAAGATTTGTCCACGGGATGAGGCGCGCGAATTGAGCCTTCAACGTCTTGAAGTGCCGGTATCGCTGTTCCCTTTCTTTTCCGTTTTCGAACGTTCCTACCCCATGTTAGGTTATTATTTGTATGATTCAAGCACGGAAGTCTGACGCCTAAATCTTGTACCGGTACCTCTTATTCTGATCCTAGCTCCATCTCACTGCGGCAACCGGCCTCGCATCTGGTTCATGTCGACCTTCCCCAGCCCCATTCTATCACGTGCCGGGCAAAAAGGTCTTCGCTCGGGCCATTCTTCGGAATCATACTCACACACACCTTAATCCCACGACGACTAGAGTAACGTTAGCAGTTCTTAGTGAAGAAGAAGAAAAAAAAACACCGGTATATATTCTAATTCGATATCTCCTTGCATGAGCAAGTGTAGAAGAGCCTTTTCTTTTACGTTTCACTTTCACCGTTGTTTACTCGAGGAAAAACTTGGTTTTCGGTCCCTATTACTCCTAAGTGACATTCAAAGCGAGCCTTCGTCAGCACCTACCTCTAAGTGTTAGATTCGATTTGAATGCCCCCAAAGGCCCGCCGCCGAATCGACCAAGACAGCGACTCTTTCGTCAACACATACCTCTAAGTGTTAGACTGATAACAATATCCAACGGAAGGTGGGACAATCGTTACGAACGTGATTGGAAAATATGAGGGGGGGAAAAGAAAAGAAAAAGAAAAAGAGCTCCGATGCAACCCTTCCGCGACAGCCCTAGAGATGACACGATAATTGCAATGGATAACAGGCTTCTTCGGACCCGTTTGCCGTCAAGTGTCAGATCCCTACAGCGCGCATCAAGGAGAGAAAGGAAGAGGGGGGGTGCGGACGACGACGGAGGGGGGCGAGAGCCCGATTGCAACTTGCGATTCGGCCCAATCTCAAGAGAACCGAAACGAGTGAAGCCCGGTGAGCGTCTCCACCCCCTTTGCTGGTCTTGTGATTAAGATCATGCTCGGAAATAAACGACTGCTCCCAGCTTGCACAGTAAAAGCGTCCACTTGAACCCTCATGTAACATGGCCTACAAGTAGGTAGTGCTACCGTAAGACACATGCTCCCAATGTGAGACCAAGCCAGCCGCCTGAAATGCTGCAAAGTTTCCCCGATAATATGTGCGGGAACGGTGTTCGAGCACGATACGGCAGGGCAAATGTAGCAAGAATGGCATCGGTACAAGTGCCCGAGAAGCCGTTTTCGTGCAGGCCAAGGATGGCTAGCTTGACCAGCAAAATAATCCCTGTCCTGTGCGAAAGCATCTCCCTAGATACCTGTCTATGATACCTCGTACCTTTTAGAGACCCCTAGGATGGGGAGACTGTGCGCAATAATAAAATCTTGGAAAATTTCCCAACCCTTCGAAGGACAACAAAAACACCACAGGGTATTCTTTTACTTATTCCTCCTATGATATATAACGATTCTGAATCGTGCAAAGAACACATTTGCAGGGCAGATGTGGTTCCTACTGTAATAGCCCTTGAAGGTTATCATAAGGCAAAACTCTATCACCTTGGGATACCCCTTGGTATCATATGTCTGAAACAGTCTCCCTAAGCTTTAATTATGATTTGCTGAGAACATCCAACTTGACAGGAGCGCTGAGTCATTTGAGCAGTGAGAAGAGTAATATAAAAAAAATCGTATTTTCTGACAAATTCCGGTACACACTGTGTCCCAAATCCGGCCTTAGCGTCCTGGAGCAAATTTAACGGTTTCGGACACATCAAGGGATAGGCACGAGGCTGGCGACAAAAATGATGAGCAGTGAAGGGTTTTCCACCGAGAATAGCCATATTCACAACCTTCTAATAGCCACCGATTTAGTGAAGCAATTTGGGCTCAATCTTTGCCTATTTGCACAATAATTCTCTAGATTTTACTTTCCAACCCTTTAGAAGTCTGTATCCAGACTGGTTGGGGAATTGTCAAGAAAGAGAGTAATGGTTGGTTACATTGGTCTTGGCGCAATTTCTGACAATTTTGTATGGGAAATGGCAAGGCTTGGCGCTGCTTTTTAACTTCAACTTTTACAATATTGCATGCCAAAGTGTCCAATAATTCTTTAATAATCTGTAATTCCTTGGAGAGATATTTGAAAGAATTCTGGACCAGGATATCAAATTTTGAAATTTTTTGCACCCCCAGAATATGTTGAATGGAAAGCGTAAAGTAGCATGGTTTCGGTTATGATACATGCCATTCTGCTCATCATTTTTGTCGCCAGCCTCGTACAGTATGATATGCGGAAAAAAAGGTTTAGTTGAGTAATATGAAATATATTGCCCAAAGTAGTAAGTCCATCTACTATATCAGAACCAGTGTTCTGATCCCAAGTGGCACTGAAGGTCAATCATAAGGTGCTAGCAGCGTACAAAGAAAAACAATCCTTCAGAGGGACCCTTTGGCACTCGAGCATAGGGATTAATAGTTTCAATGGCTTTTAATTTTTAATTCTGTGTTGGGAATATAGTATGTGTGGTATTTGATGTGTCTCTTTCAGGAAAGTAGGCAGTTTGGCATTGTCGAACGCACAGAGAAGTCCGCATTAGGTTGCGCACAGTCCCCCCCCCCCCGCCTTGCCCAGGAGTCCCCACAGGCGGGGAGGGAACCTTGGCCGCGAACAACGGGCTAACGCCAGCTGAGACATCCATGGGTAATATAGTAATCCCGTAACCCAAACCAATGTCTTGCGGGGGAACGGACACTGATGCACAGCACTCGGAAGCAAGCCTTTCTGTAAGAAACATGCGCAGATGAACAAGGTGTTTCCGGGACATGCCGGCATCTCATTCCTGCTAACTAACTCTTGGAGAAGGGAAGAAAGAAAGAAAATAACAAGAACCAGCTGAAGTAAACCAACTCAGATGCACAGTGTTCCTTCAATCGAGGTGCATATAAAGCAGGTTGCTTCTGGTAATCAATTACGGTACTGCTCTATGCCGTCGATGGGGGAGGGATGAGGAAGACCTTCGTTATGCCGTGTCTGGGCTGTATGTGTTTGATTGGTCCAGTACTCGAATCGAGATTATATCGAATCGCACGCAGGTGATGGTAGTACGAGTGGGAACTCTCTCCCGCCGAGCTACAGCAAACAATAGTTATGCGCTCAGTTGTTCCCGCAAGCGGGCACGTTAGCCTACCTGTACTGTACTCGGAATGTCGAAGAGTTTTTTTTTTTAAAAAAAAGGATCGCCATTGCATCTCGAATCTGGGGGTATGCAATAACGGTACTTTTTTTTTGGAAAAGCTTCGACATTGCGGGTAAGTTAGTGTTTAGTTCATGTGCGCCAAGTTATATACTAGGCCCCAACCTGCAATTTCCATATAATGCCGGCATGGTATTCAACCATAGTGCTAATACTGTACTTTGCTGTGCTCCAAGGAATAGTGCAGCCAACTAACCTGTGATACGTTAAGTAAGTTACTATAGTACTCTAAATCAGCCAATCTACCCCACATTCAACGAACGGAATAAGAAACCGAGATGCTGCACCTGCGTTGCCGGGAATGGGGGTGGGGGGGGCACTACATACATCGATAGATATGCCGCGCCAGGGTAAAATATAACCCCCCCTTACTGGTATCATACTCAATCATAAATCACCGTATATACCCAAGCTGCTCGAGCACGCCTGCAAGAGTCGATGCTTTTGTGTTGGTTGTCAGGGTGCCGACCAATTCTCAGTGGTAGGTATCAACTGCCGTAGGATAATAGGTTACGGGGGGCTCCCTGTGGGGGGGGGGGTTTCTCTATTCTCGGTTAAGCAGGTGATCATTATCGCATATTCGCTTCTCCACACATACCGTAAATAATTTCCCTCCGACCGGGTTTTCCACTGCAAGCCACCTAACTTATCATATTCGAAAAAGGGGGATGCGGGTGCTGGGCGGATCATAGGTTATCACTCTGGGTCATGTTGTTAACTTTTTGTTCAAAATAGTTGCTGTGGAGATAATGATTGACTGTGAGGGTTTTACGCAGCGGAGTGGAACCACTTAAGTGGAGACACAAGGCTAGAATTAAGCGGAGACGAGGATCATGATTGATTGTAATAAGTCGATAGAAAGGAAAGACTTGAGAGGGGTTGTGTGCAGGAGGAAGGGTGGGGGGCGAGGGAAGAAAGGAGGAACAGGGGGGTGAAACCATTTTCATATCTTGCGCGTACTTCCACTGGTGCGTACGTATACCACAGTGGCCTCCGTGTGCGGCCATTAAACACCGTCGTCTCCAACAACTTTAGTGTGGAGGATTGTATATCCCTAGAAGCACAGTCGGTGGAAGGAACCCGGGGGCTTCCCCCCCCAGAAAAAGGGCATCTAGGGGCACCGTAATTGCCAGAGTAGGGATGGGGTTCTCACTACCATGGAGGAACTAAGCTCTACCTATGAGCTGGTGGTATCATAAGTGGGATTGCTACGCAATGTTTCCCTACATAGAGGGCTTCCGGCACGCGAGCATCAGCTTGCGAAATGCTTTGAACTACGGTCTGGAACCGTACGATCCACGAAAGGTGAGCTAATAAATGGTGAATGCTCGCTACGCCGAAGGCTTGCAAGGTAGAGAAACGTCGTGGTTATGTGCCCCTCAAGCAGACATGAGAACTTTGCCATACTGTCATACTGCCGTACGCACACCTGAGTACATCCGCATCCGCATCCGCATAACAATTCGAAAGCTGTGTACGTGCTATACTGCCTATTCAGTAACTACCAGCAACTCATAGCATTCCTGCTCTGGAAAACACTGTTCCCATGTCACCAAGGTAATTATTCTCGCCGGAGACAAGTAGAGACTCTGTACACAATATCGAGAGCGCGGGGAAAGCTTCCTGCTAAAAATCTACCAAGCCGCTCGAGAACGATATTCCCGCAAACACAAAATTTCCATCCCTCCAGAGAAAACCCCTCCGAAACATCTATGTGCGAGAAGAGGTGCTGCACCTCGAGAAACCTATCTATGGCGGCGGGATATATTCCACAAGCGGCCAAACGAACAAAAATGAAAATACCACCCGATCTAGATTAAGCCAGAGTCTAGTTTATGTAAAGGAGGGAAGAGAATAGAGCCTCACCAATACCCCCTGGTGCTCTCCGCAAGTTTCCACTTTGCATCCCACTCCCTCAACACGCCACCCGCACGCCCCACCGCGACCGCCTCTCCCCCACCCCGGGTGAAATAGGTCATCGACTTATGAAGTAAATATATGCTTAACCCCTCACGGACACCATCCTTCCTCCCCACGCCCTTTCCCCAAAAATCCAACGCCCAAACCCTTCCTTGCAACCCAGCATATACCGTCTTCCCGCCACCGCCAAGAGCGAGGGAGTGCACGGGGCCTGCCCGGCTGCCTTCAGCGCGGGATTGTATGTACGTTGCCCAGTTTTTTGGCGGGAAGTCGGAGGGGAGGCGGGAGGAGCGGATATCGAAGTACTTTAGCAGACCGTATTGGCTTACGCCGGTTACGAAGGCGTGGCTGGAGAGTGGGAGAAGAGAGAAGATGGGGGTCTGGGGGTCTATGGGATCGCAGAATTGGGAGACTGCGGGATGAGGAGTGCGGAGGTCGTGGAGCCTGAATGTATGTTAGATAATGGTAGTAGAAGAAAGGAGGAGGGGGGGAGGATTGCCTTGCTATCCCATCCCACCATCCGCTGACGAATACATCGCCATTAGCACTCGCACCAGTAGAACCCCTGGGCAGAGGTTTGATGGCGTAGACAGAAGCGCTTTGCATGTCTGCGCAATACTTCGCTGAAAACTCCCTGATCGGCTCCCGCGTAAGCCCGGAGGGTGTAATTGCATGAATAACAATCGGTTTAGCGGAAACCTTCCCCACAGCAATCTTCGTATGGTCTAGGAAAGAGACCTCCCACAGCTGCTCGTCAACAAAGTGTGCTTCAGAGGCTTCTCTGACCATCCTCGCCGGTTCCCCCACACTGGCAGGCTGCCGAACATTGTAAATGCTCAACGAGGAATTATTGAATATCGCCCCAACCAGAACCTCCCCTCCATTTCCCTCATGTATCATATCCATCCCTTTCACCATCTGCCCATCGGTATGATACCGAACCACAACCTTAGGGTTGTACGTAACCCCAACTCTACCCCGCGTATCCAACTCCAGCATTTCCAACCTGCCATTCGCCCTCCCAACAAGCGCGACTTCCACATCCTTATTCCCAACCTTCTCATGTGGCCTTAGCAAATGCAACCCCGTAACGTCGTCCCTTCCCCCCCTCTGATCGCGGTCCTCGAACCCCCACCAGAAGGTCCCACGCTGACCCCGGCCTTTGCTAACCATGATATCCTGCCCTGCGCCAATGGCGAGTACATCCCGATCACCGCGGAATTCACCGTATGCGTCGATCGTAGGGTGGTATGCAACCGTCTGTCTCCTCCCACCGCTGGCACCTCGAGTACCGGGCTCCCAGGGCAATGCGCTGACCTGTCCACCATGGGGACCCCTACGGGGCCCCCGCGGTACGTGCATGTATATCGTGGGCTTGAGTGCCGTGGCGGTGAATTCCGCGCGAGAGCAATTGCGGGATACGCGGGTGGCTTCTTCAGCCCGTCCTGCCCAGTTGATTTTCGGGCTTTGGTGTCGAGGCCGGTGATAGTGGTGGTGGCGGTGGCGGTGTTCCTGCAGGATTTGGGCGTGCGCTGCGGGGAGGTGGGCTTGTAGGTAGATTCGCCAGGCCTCGGTGCTAGTGAAGGTGTGGTGATAATGATTTGTTCGCGAGAGTGAGAGGATGTCATACGGGGTCAGGTGTTGGACTACCAGGGAGAGGATTTCGGGAGGGAGAAGGCAGGGCTTTTTTGTAGGAGAGGGGGGGCTTTTCTCATTCATGTTTCCAGTATTGTGAGTATCGTGAATGGGGATTGAGAAGGAAATGGCTATGATTCTGGTAGGGAAGGCGTTTTTATCCTTTGAACGGATGACACAGTCAAGCTTGTCACCTGGTCCGTGCACGGATTCCTGACTCCTCTTTGAGAAGCATGACTGGAGAGGAGGGAAAAAAAGAACTCTAGCTGCCTCTTCGGGATGTGACAAATTTTCAAAAAGCATCAGTGATAACGAAACCCGGTAAAACCGCAGTTCAAGATCCCCCATATTGAACCTTCTTGTAAAAGGCAAGACTAACCTGACAGAAAACTTTCTCATGCTTTGGTACTAATAACAGAGGATAACCTCCTAACCAGTTCCTTGTCTCCTCCATTGTTCTTCCATAGCACTAACTCTGTCCCTATATTGAAAATCTCCAGGTCATCCCTGTCCGTCTGAAATACCAGCAGGGCAGTCTGAGACAACGTGTTGAAAAGTCAGGATACAATGCTACAACAGTCACCCCAAAGATCACGGTCCTGCCTAACCACCGACGCCCCATTCACATGTTTAGGTAACTCTTGTTAAGCCTCAGTGGCCCAGTTAACAGAGAACATACGGGTGCCAGGGATGGAACCAGCAACCAGTGGTGGGAGGCACTACCATTATGTACTTGAATACTTTTATAGCTTCTGGCTCCACAAACAGAATAATACAAGTATGTAAAAATAACAATTTCTAGACCCTAAGTTGCCCAATGCATTCTACCAGCCCGGAACTTCAGAATCGTGAAGCTCAGGCATTTACCGTAGGGGGGGTTGGTAGTGGTAGTAGGCAGGACCTCATACTCTAATTCTGTTCACTCTTTATGAATTTCTTGCCTAAACCCCTCTCTCGCTCTCAAGTGCCTCCTCGCAGCTATCTCCGATACATTGGAAAGCTCCCTCAGTTTTCCCCAGAAAGGGCCTGGACTCCAAGATCTCCGCAGCCATCGCTCCCATCTCACCAATTGCCAACCGAACTTGAACTCGAGTGGTGGGAGCCGGATTTCCAAGTCCTCGATCTGGTCCGGCCTTTCTTCTCGGGCCTTACGTGCACGAGCATGCTGGGGAGGTATAACTCTATAGGGCTAAAATCTTCGCAGCTATCACCAGCTTCTCGACTACGGCTTTCGGATCAATAAGGGTTCGGGGGTGTTCGTATGGCACATACTCATTGTGCTACAATTCTCAGGTGCCGATGCACAGCAATGGACGAATTTAGGTTCCTAACAAAAAGGGCTCCCCTTGTGTAAAAGAGCTACTATTTGGCCCCACATTAACTCTAACTTTTGCACTAGCTTGTAATCCCGAGCACCGGTCATAATACGCAGTGCATCGGAGAGTGGGTTCGAGTGTCAAGAGCTCGAGTAATGAGTGCCATCATACCGCGAACTACGAAACTCATCTGAAACGAGAAACAGATCATTTCCCATGGACAAGCAGTTGTATTATTGGCAACATACAAACACCCTGTGATAACAGAAGAAAAAGTATAAAAGCATAAAAGAACTCCGTAACGAGACAACTGCCGTGAATAGCCTAATAACCAACATGGTACTGTAGTATTGAGAAAAGGAAGTTTTTTTTTTCGAGACTGACATTGTAAAGTCTGAAAATCTCACATAAACTCCCCCCAATTCCTCCCCGCCTTCTGAGAATTACCGGCCCACGAGGAATTTTGCCCATGGACAATCCCCGCATTAACCTGGCTGGTGGATGCCTTCGATCCCCTCACCTCTAGTCCGGACCTGATCATGTTCATTCTCATGAGTTTCATCCTAGCAAGGCGCTCGTAGTTTTGGGCAACTGTCAATGTCTCGCGATGGACGGCTGCGCGGAGGTTTGTTTCTTTGGCAGTGAGAAGCTAGACATTGTTAAAGGGTACTCAAAAGCTAAAAATAAATAGGCGGGACAAATAGCAACTTACTCTATTCTTTGTATCTATTCTAGCGTCCAAAGCGCCTTTGCCAATCATCACAACAAGCTCCTTCTCCAAAGTCCGTTCATCCGTGGCGAAAGCTTGAGCCATGCTGCTCAGAGTCACGCATGAAAACGGGATGAAGTATTGGACTATTCCCTTACTCCTGATCGACTCGAATAGCCTGTTGACGTGTCTGTGGAGATGGATATCAAGGAGAAAATCGTTCCTAGAGTCCTCTAAAATGCTCAAACAGCTAGAGTACTTTGCAGTATGGAAAAATGCGATAGCCTTCCTCATGCGTGGCTCTAACTCGAGGAAGTTACGGAACTCGACGTTATCAAGAACTTCAGTCTTGAGTTGAGTTCTCTCCATAGAGGCCAACGCACAAAGTCCACCGTAAGTTGCTACATCGTTTGCGGTGATGACTTCGTTGTAAGTGTTGAGCAGAGTTGGTGGGCAATCCAGAAAGCTCCTAGCTGCAGCTCTAAAGTCACCAGCTGCTAATTGTGTAAGCCCCATAGCAACACAGAGCTTGGGCCTCAAAAGCTCCTCTTCATCGGGCCCCCGAGTTAAATTGCGTATCTTGACGACGTGCGATTGCACCGTCATGTAGTTCCCTTGTTCGATGCAAACTTTGATGGCTTGCATGGACATATCAACGATGTGTTTCGGCGCAGTGCAGAAGTCGCGCATGCGAGAGTAGCACTTGAGGGCACCGACGAGATCACCAGATGCGTATAGATGATTGCCAAGATCTTCATGACCAATCTATATTTGGCGTCAGTGAGTGGCTCCCCTTACAGCGATTGGTGTCAGTGATGAGACCCACCCGAATGCTCTCCTTGATCAGATTATGTTTGTAGCTCTTCAAATCAGCGTCGATTCTTTCTGTATCACTAGCAACCTTTCTGGAAGTCTTCTCAATCCAAACGTCGTCCTGAGCTGCATCTGCGTCCTCTGGGGAAAGCTTGCGGAGGATATCTAATGCCAATCTGAACCGGGGAACGTCCTGAGTTTGCTTCAACAATTTGGTAGCCAATTTCAGCCCCTCAACCGCCAGAGGAGGTGAGTGGGTAGAAATATGGATGAGTCGGTCGATCTGTGTACGTCCTAGATATACCGACAAACGATTTAGTATCCCATGCCGCGTGCACCGGGGCTACGGTGTTGGTTCATACCAGCATAGCCTGAGATGTAAGTGTCCAAATCAAACTTTGGTAGACCTGGTGAATGCGTTAGCAAACTCGAGCTTCCGGGTGTAAATAATGTGGTTACCATTAACAATTAAAACTCCATCACTCCTCGCCTGAGAGAAATATGCATCCACCAATGAGTTTTCCAACATGATTTGATGCTACGTTATGTTAGAACGCAGTCAGAGGAGGAAGGTGGAGGGGTGACGATGATGGGGTGGGGCACTACCGAAGTTTGATCCTTCCCTGAGACGATGTTTTCCGGATGAGTGACTCCTCTTCGTTGTTCCTAATCCTATTTGCTATGCTCGGTGGACGTAAGTAGGACTTGGCGTCCTTTCACAGACCCGTTCTTGTTAAGAAGCAGAGGTGATGGTAGAGAGTAAGGTATTGCTCAGTACCTTGGCTAGAAAAGCCTCTTGCGGCTTAAAATGCCAAGGCCCACTGTATGGCTGAATGCTCCCCTGCCATCTAGACAGAGGCAACGCAGAGATGCCACAAGCTCAACTACAACTACCGATATCACAAGCCAACCAACTCTAATTCAAAAGCGCCAGTCAACTACTATAGCAAATACCAATTTACTCGTGAAATTTTTCCTAATTCCCCAAGGAAGCACAAAACTCACCAGCATGAATAGTCGCCACGCCGATCTTAGACTTTGTCGAGAGCAGAAACAGCTACAACAGTTTAAATCTGTCATGGAGCCCCGCTGTATGATGCTCAAGCAAATAATAGCGTGCAAGATCTAGGCCTCGGGAAACAGAACCTTGTGCTTAGAGTACCGGCATGTTATACCTAAATCGCAGGCTCGGGAAGCCACCTTGCGATACCAAACAGTGAACAAAACCAATTTTCAACCATCATACTAATGAGAAATATCAAATAATAGAGTAGATGTCCCTGCACATTAACAGAGAAAATAGGAACCATGGAGACACAGTCGCACCTCGGTATAAGGAACGCCAAAAATTTAGGATTTCTCGTCTATCGCTTGAGGGATCTGAAGCAGTAAAATTCATTGCCAGGCACGCTAAGCCTGCTTTGGAATAGTTTGAGTGCGGCGAATTGAAGCCGAACACCCTTGCTTGCACACTCGTACAGCAGTTCCTGTATCGCCTGGCTAGATAACCCAAATAAAGCTTCATCCGCCCATTTTCCGAACCTATAAAACACGCATTAGATACCAGCAGCCCAACAATACCAAATCATACAACATCATAATATCATACACTTCTCCTTCCTCCTCTCTTCCTCCATTTAAACCCTCCAACTATTATCAAAACACAAACCCAACCGCCAAAAATGGTCACCACCACAAAATTCACCCATTCCGAGTCCGTGCAGATCCCTCACCCATACCCCCGTGTTTCCGACATCCTCATCGCCGCAACCCCCTCCGTCAAAACTTGCATGGAAAAGAACCCCATAGCCAGCAACGTGGACATCAAATCAACCGAACCCGTGCACATCTCATCCCCATCCAGCACTCCCTCAACCAGCAATTTCCCAACCGTCACCACTGCGACCGCAGAACTCCCCGCCAACGGCCATCGCGTCCACTTCATCTACGTGGAGACCGTGCCCCTCGCGTTCGGACTGACTTCGAAGGTCTACTTGACGGGGTGGTATGCGGCGCCGGATGCTGGGGGTGAGGGCTACTACAGCATTATTGCCCAGGAAGGCAGGTTTGCGGAGACTAGGGTTAGAAAGGTTAAGACTTTGAGGGAAACCGAAGGTGGGGCAGGAGCGGAGCTTTGGGAGGAAGTTGAGGTGGAGTGTAAGTGGTTTTTGGAATGGATTTCGAAGAAGACGACAATTGATACGCATAAGAGGTTTGTGGCGAGTTTGCCGGAGCTGTTTGAGTAGGGGGTTGTGAGGGTGGTGGGGTTAGCGCCTGGGCACTCATAGGACAACTCCCTCCGTTGGTATGATAGTAGCAATGACGACACGATACCTCTGTAAAATATTGGAGTCTCGAGTGATATTAGGTGATTGGCAGGGGTTGTAGGAGTTTTGCAAAGTACATACCGTATCACCTAAACTTGGAAGAGGCATCGTATTATATAACCGGTAATGAATATATTGCTCGAAACGCTCGAAAGCACCCAGAATAACCGAACCTCATCTTGACAAAAACAAAAAAAAACATCCATCCGCGAAACCAAAAACCCAAATGCGCATAAGCTACCTGACCGCAACAACAAGCCTCCCTAAAGTGACCCCACCCCGTCTAATCCCATCTACACTCCCCGTGCTCTTCTTGGCTAAGATAAGTCTATATATACCCTCTCATTCACCTATCACCCCCGTACCGCCTACACTAGTGACAGTTTCACCAAGGCCAGAGCTCAACAAGCCCCTCCCCTCCCCTCCATCGCTCCTCTCGTCCTCAGCCCCATGGCCATTACCCCTTCCCCTTAGCCTCGACTTGTTCACTGCCTCCTCCTCCGAGCCGTGCCTGAATCTTCCAAATAAACCCCGTTCTTCCTCACCGAAGGGGCGACGGCGAGGGGAAGAGTGCAACCGTCTATCACCACCTACTCCTAGAATCCCCGGGGGCGGTCCAAGAGTTCCGTAGCTTATTTCGGCTTCTCCTTCCGGAGAGAGGCGCGAGTACGTAGGAGGTCCTCTAGGGGAGCGATATAATACGTAGTGCTGAATAACGAATATGATGTCGAAGAATATAGAAATTTGTGAGAGGAATAATTTCACGGGATTACCGGTTAGACCAGACCAGTCGTCTAGGGCGCTTTAGATAACGGACCACCCACGGGGGGGTTAGGAATGTCGGATTGTCCACTTACTTTGAAGGCCAGAGTCCAGAACCAATTGGGCCAGCGATAAGATGCCCCCGGAAATATCGAGTAAAATGTTGTGAATTGACCAACCAGTGGTAGCCTCCCGTTTATAATTAACCCATGCTTGGGGAACGTACTTCACGATCGAGATGAACAATTTGACGAATTGTAGAGTATAAACCTGCAGGTGGCAGATCACACGAAACAGGTATCAGTGACGGATCAAATATTACAATTCAATTTTGGTCAGTTGAAGTGAACTCACAAGGTCAATCCATTCGAAGTCTGCTATGCCACATAGGGCAAGAGCAGTGGAAATCAGAATTGAAGCAATACACACGGCTATTACCGCTAGCATCGTGCGGGACAACCTTTGTGTGGGGTCTCGCTTATATCCCCAAAAAAAGAATTGTGACCAAGTTATGAGACTGATCAAGGTTGCATGAGCCTAGATTTATTGTTACTGTCAGTGCCACATTATTACTATTTTTTACTAAGGAGAGGAATCGAGGTTCGACAAACCGCAAACGCCAGATCGTTCCATCGAACCGTGGGCTCGGGAGACCGAGGATGGCGCCTCGCATACTCATCTCGCACCACAGGGGAGAATAGAAATAAGATCGAGGAGATGGTGTAGCAGCTAAAGCCCAAGATATTTACGGTGAAGTAATCGAGAGCGAGACCAGTTACTGACTTTCGTGAATAATTTATGAAAAGCTGAGGGTAGAAAGAGACACCCCAGCACAGAAAGTAGGTCCAGCCCAGTAAACGAGATACGGCATGAGCGAGTTCCACGACTTGTTTGTCCAACTGCGTAGAGCTCAGAATCGCCATCCTTCGATCGCTAAACGCGCCGGCACAACTTTAACTGTATTGCACGTCAAGGTACCTCCTCGACTTCTTAGCCCAGGCCACTCGGCTGGTCCTTTCGACTTTTATCTCCCAGCTCGGGCAATAGTGTTTATTGGCCAGCTACTTGTCAACGAGGGGGGGGGAGGGGGTACAGAAGAGATGTTATATCCTTGATGTTTGTTTCGTTCGTCGGTTTGTCCCGGAAGCTGGGGGGATATCACTGAATGTATTGTGTAAGTTTTCGACCATTTACCTTCTGGGATGGCATCAGGGGAAAATATGGCGGTCGGCGAGAAGGGGAGCGGAGGAGGGAGGATCTACGATATATTGTGGGCGGACTGCCCGGATGTGTTATCTGCTTCGTTCTTGTGGGACCGAACTGTGCCCAGTGAGACCCGGGGGAGCTCTGGCTGACCTTATTTTCCCAGCGCATATCGGTATCACGGAGAGCAGAAAGTCTCCATTTCAAAGCCGCACGTGCCATCATTGTCCTATCACGTCATTCGACTCTGCTATCCCTTTCCCCTCCAACCGCGGTAAAATGCAGCACGGTGCCTGTGTCTTCCAGCTCTGCCCATCAAGCCGCGAGCTAGTGACCCCGGCCTGAAAAATACCACAAAGACCCTGTAGCTCACCTTGGGGTTCGCCACACCCCTAACCCCTACTCCCGTTTTCAGGTGCATTCGCTTTCCTCAGCCTCACATTTCGAGTTTCACTGACGCGAGCGCTCTTTGTCAGCAGAATTTCACCCTAAACCTAAATCTCTTAATCTCTTGGCGATCTGATAACAGTCGCGACCTCAACATCTCCTGGTGCCTGTCCTGCCTGGTCCACCCCCTCGAATCGACCGGACACTTCATACAACACCCCGCTCCCACAATTCCCAAAACTTCCCCCTCTATCCCCCATCTCCCTCACCCTTCTACGCGTTCTTCGCCTGGACATGCTGTGTTTTTCTCGACTTTAAAAACATACATGGCTCCATCCCCTTCTGTGCAGACACCTACTGTTCGTGGCCGCGGCAGAGGTCGTCCTAGACTCCGTGGCCGTGGTAGCTCAATACTATCCTCTCGAACGCGCCCACCCTCAGCAAGTAATGAGAGTAGAACTCCGACTGGGAGGAGGAGACCAACATACCAGAATGGGTATAGACCTGGAGGCGCAGGGGGTGGTGGGCGGTACATGAACCCCACCACTGGAGAGGTTGTGACGGCCAACGAGTGGAACGCTGCTAGAGGAGGTCCTATCTTACGAACACGAAGAACGCCTGCACGAACACCAGCAACACCAGCAGTTCCGGCCTCTGTCACTGGGGCGGACATCAAGCCACGAGAAGAACGAAGCTACACCGAGTTCCATACCGATTTGGATATCAATCGCCCGCTTAAGGTCTACTCAGCCGAGGTAATTGATGGCGAGAAGCCTGCAAAGGTTGTGGATGTTCAAGAGAAGCCGGAGTTTCCTCAAGACGACCAAGCAAATGGATCCATGTATAGCGCGGGGGTCCCAATTCTGCCTGGGCCGTGGCCACCTACCGTTGACAATGGAGTCTTTAGCACTGGAAGCGATATCATTATGGAAGATGCCACTATTTCTGGCCCTTTTGAGAAACACTTGCAACCCCCGCCCGTGATAGCTATTGATCCAGCGCTTGCCGCTCTAACCCCGCCCCCCCCTCCCTCTAATACGAGCACTGAGGCTCCTTCTGTCCCGACCGATCCGGCACTTGTGGAAGTCACACATGGCGCCCCGCAAACACCAGCGGTGACGCCTACTGAGGAACTTGCCTCGGCTTCGAGCCAAAAATTGAACCCACGGCTTACACCATCCTTTTCCGGCCCCTCTGGGGGTGGTAAAGATGGGCAAACACTTGCCTCCCTCCGTGCCCACCGTTCAACTACCGGGAGGCCCCCCCCACGAAGGTCTTATGTCCCGCTCTCCGCTGGACGGGGCTCTAGAATGAAGACCAACACTCAGGATCCACCTGACTTGCCGAAACCAGAGCTAAAAAAGCCTGAATACCGGAAAATTACACCATTTCAATTTTCTGAGGCGGCCTGGTTGACACCTGTTGGGAGCACGGGCCCCCAGGGGTTGAACAATCCTCCCAATCGTTCTGGATCAAACGTTGATAGCGCAATGATTGCTATTGGGTATCAAGAAACTTCGCGCTTCGAACGTCCACGTACACTTGTTCGTGACCGCCCAGACGCTCTAATTGACGACCAACTACAGTCAATTGAAGTCGTCGAGAAAGTAGAGTATGATATGGATGAGCAAGATAACAAATGGCTCACTACATATAATAGTCACAGGAGGATGAGGGATGTCCAGCCTATCACTAGGGAGATGTTTGAAGTTGCTATGACCAAGATAGAGAAGGAGTGGGTCACCTTAGAGAGAAGGATACCCAAGACTGTTGCAAAGCCACACGGATCTACTTACGGGAATCGGCGGAGGAGCTCGGGGAATGATGGTGACGAAGACGGGGGTGAAGACAGTAAATGTGTTATCTGCGATGATGGCGAGTGTGAAAATTCTAACGCCATCGTCTTCTGTGATGGGTGTAATCTGGCGGTTCACCAAGAGTGCTACGGGGTGCCACATATTCCGGAAGGTCAGTGGCTTTGCCGCAAATGCTTGGCTATACCTAATAAAATAGCGGTACGTGCCCCCAATCCTTTTAAGTTGAAGTCCACTAACCATAGGAATCACAGAATTGCATATTCTGTCCAAACACAGACGGGGCCTTTAAACAAACAACCAACACCAAATGGGCACATTTACTATGCGCGATATGGATTCCTGAGGTCATTCTGGGCAACACGTCTTATATGGAACCAGTTGATGGAATGGACTCGGTGCCAAAATCAAGATGGAAGCTGGTCAGTCGTCATAATTCCAATTTCATGAAAAATCTCTAACATTCAATAGAGCTGTTACATCTGTAAACAGAAAATGGGAGCCTGTATCCAATGTAGCAATAAGAATTGCTTTATTGCATTTCATGTCACTTGTGGCCGTAGGGCGAGGCTTTCCATGAAGATGAAGAATAACCTGGGAACGGGGGCGCTCATGGAAACTTCGGCCCTCAAGGCATATTGTGATAAGCACGTGCCTGAGCAATGGAGAAGAGACAATGACGTACGTTGTCAGACTGTTTCTTGTTATATTTTCAGTGAGAAGCTAATTATTGTACGTACAGGTGGATACTGCTGTGGCCGATGCGATGGACTTTTATTCGAATACAATGACTGGGACGCAGTGGGGTGATAGCCAGTCCGCTGCGATGGCTGGGCCTGACCATGCCCTACGTAACGGCATATTACGAAATGGAAACCTTCCACGAGTTACATTAACTTTTGGGAACAAACGTAAACGCGGTCAAGATCCCAAATCAACCTGGAAACTTGCCTCTGGTGCTCCAGTCATACCCCGAGTGATCTATGATCGGGTGGTCAAATTCATTTCCCGGTTTGACGTTGCTGAAGTCGAAGAATTCGTGGCCAGTGCCTGTAAGTACTGGACTCTCAAACGGGAATCTCGGCGTGGCGCAAGTCTTGTGAAGAGCCTCCAAGCTTCAATCAACAGCTTTACATCTGCCGAGGTAGTCAAAAAGAAGTATTCAAGCGCAGGGTTCAAGCAGGGCACAATAGATCTCGAGAAACGTAAAGAATTTGCCCAGGGTCGTGTTTCCGAATTGGAACGCTTGAGGGAAATATTTGAGCAAAAGCAAGAAAGGGAGAGTAAGGGCATTGAAACGATGAATTTCATGGAGGCGTATACGGACTTGAATTACTTTCCTGAGCTTCCACTCATTAAGGATGTTTTTGAAATTGCCAGGAGGTAAGTCTTCGCGCACTTGTAGAATCTATGTGCCGCAAGGGGTTTTTGCCTCTCCTGGAGTTGTCTACTGACAATAGCCTGTGATACAGTCTCGATCCAAACCATGTTTTCATCAATGGATTTTCGCTAATTGAGGAGCGAATAGAAAATCGCTTGTATCCCAATGTGGGTGCATTTGCGTGCGATCTCTTGTCTGTTCTTAAATCACTGCCATCGCAGCCGGTTCTGGAATACAAGGTTGTCTACCGGTATCCGCTGGGATCAGGCTTGATACACTCATCACCAAAAGACGACTTACAAGGTACAACAGTTGCATCGCTGATTTTGTCACACGTACTCCCACTTCTAGACAATGTGAGAAGATCCGAATTAGAGATACGAACACGTCCTCCCCCTCTAGAGATACCTGGGGGCAATGTTGTCGACATGAAACCCATTGATACTTACTGTGACATGAATGGGGAAGTTCTTCCATCGATGGAAGACAGCGGTGCGCTAGCCCCACAGCCACAGTCGCAAGATTCCTCGGTTGTCCTACCGCCGTTGAATATTGATCCGGAACTGGGAGTTCATTGGGACAATGGAAGGCCGCCGTGGTATCTTAAAGACCTTGCTCCAGTTGGGCTCCGGGTCGAGGCAGAAGTGTGGAGCCCGCCGAGTGAGGATTGTGATGATGAATGTGACCTGAATGGGAATTCAGCTAGGGCACATTCTTCAGTGCCACCGCTTGAATCTCACTTGTCCCATTCGATGTCCGGATGGGGTCAAAGAATCGCTCAGGCAATTAGTAAGGCGCCACGGGAAGGCACCGCCGATTTCCTGGCGCCAATGTCGGATAGGAGAATAAAACCGATTCCTAAGCCAGAGCGAGATTCCGGTGAAAACGACGCTCTAATGGACGGATTTCGGGCTATGGATCTCCCCTCGCCTCTCCGTACAATAGACGAAAATGCTACCCCAAACAGAGACCATACACTCCCGAGCATTGGTGACAGAATAGGCATTCCAGGACCGCCACCCAATCTTCTCGCATCTGTTCTAACTGAGGCTCCTACTCAAAATGGCACCTCCTCCACCTTATCTGGCCGCCCCGAATACCCACCCGTCGGGGTTAATTCCGCTAGACTCGGCGGATCTAGTGGTTCCCAACCGGTGGTTGGTGTGAACGGTACGTCGGGGCCCGCGCCAGCGGCTCCAGTGGCTGCCACCGGGCGGAAGAGCAGGAAAGGCATGATTTTTCCTAGGCAAAGCAATGGTCGGTTCGGGACCACAAAGGGAGCTGCTGGCGCCAGTGGTACCAAAAAGGCTCGCAAGAAGAAATGGTAGACGATGCCCTTGTAATATGAGGCGGTGGGGTGTCGGTATTTCAAATACTTGTATTATTAGATAACTTGATTCTACTTCTAATTTGACTGGGTCTAGCTGTTCACTTGGCACCTCCTTTCCATTTTATCGCTTTTCAACCGTCACTGTATTCTTCAACCCCGCCTCATTTACTACTTCAATTCTTTTATCTCGCTTTTTTTTTCTCTTTGCTTTTTTCGTCATCATCATGGGAATTCTGGGATTGATGGTTTGTTACCGGGGTTCAGGATCGGATCGGATAGTACTAGCTTTTTTCTTTAACTAGCTTGCTTGCTCTCTCTCTTTTTTTTTTTTTTGCAAGTTTTGGAGGGTGATGCAGCACGCCGCAGTGTAGTTTTAAAGTTGAAGATACACTTCAAAGGATATTTGTAAACGGTGTCCTCCTGCATTATAGATGGATACCAGTACCGTAAATTCGTTTTGTTTGGGCTAAGGCCCACCCTTGCGCAGTGGTATGAATTTCCGGGCTCAGAGCCAGCCTATTTTTGTGTTGGTGCGGGCTCAATATTCAAGCACTCTATTACCGGTACTCGAGTATGGCGTCTCCTAACAGACGTAGTACTCGAGTACCGCAAAAACTCAAAGAATAGAACCCGGTGCTGTGTCGTTGGAGTTGCCTCCTCTGGTAAGGTCTGGTGTCTTATTTCTTCTTCTTTCTTTCTTCATATCTCTCAGGGGGCTGGGCAGTCTCTTTTTTTGCTGTGTTTTTCGTCCCTTTCCTAAAGTGGGTATTCCCAACTGCATAGACACAGTTCCATTGTTTAAGTTTCAACAACAAGCTGTTTCGAGCTATAATATCTGAAGATCACCCCTACCCGTCAAGGGTGCATTAAGCTTGAAGTCTAGCACTGTATTGTAGACTCACAAGTACAGTATACCATTCAATCATAATAATATTATAGACTACCATCAGCTAGGGGTTCTACATATTATACGTTGTAAGTTAAGGACTTGGGTTTCACTGCTAAGGCGAAGGAACCTCTGAGCTTATCGGTATGCATCAAGTTTTGTCTTCTGCAATAATGATAACAATAAGTGTTTGACAGCAGAAGCAGAAACCTAGGGTCTCAGCCCTGGTTCTACCGCTTACGTACTAGTGGATTTCACCCCTTTTTTTCCGTTGCTTGCTCATCTCCCATCGCCCTTTTTCCCTTCCTTCTTGTCAACCCCCTCCACTCAGTCCACCCTTCCCTTCTATTTTCTCCAACTCGTTTTGCTTTCTTAATCCTCTCCCTCCCTCCCTCGTCATCTTTCATCAGCCTCACTTCCTCCTCTCTCAACCTCCCTCGTCTCTCAACACAACGTTTCTCTATCTCTTCATTTCCTTCACCCTGCCTTCTTGTGTTTGTCCGTGTCGCCTCACGTAGCCTTGAGCGATTTTCGTCTTTCACTGTTCACTTGCTTCGCCTTGTGCTACCCAACAAATACTACTAATTGTTTTTTTGAGTTTTGAGTACGGTTTTAATGACGATGGACTATGAAAATGAAAATAACCGTGATTATGACGGTATGCTTCCTTTTCTAACTCTGTTACTCTTGAGGGGTTTTTCCTCAAGTGCGAACTTGTTATCAACTTTTTTTATACTGACCCGAGTAGAAGATGGACGTGATACCTACCGTCGCGATGAACGCTCTATGTCGCCTCGTGGACGTCGCGAGGATTCTTCCCCAAGAAGGGACCGCGTAAGAAGCGCCTCCCCTGGGGGTCGTGGTGGCGATAGGTATTTTGTTCCCTTATTCCTTTCGAGTCATGCGCGACCCACTAATTTTTGTAGATCTGTTCCTCCTGAGTCACGCCCTGATGATCGTCGCCCTATGGATGCCGTCTCCACCTCTTCCGAGCGTGGCGGTGAACGTCGCGGTCCGAGCTCTTCTGATGGTTCTCAGAATCCTGGCACTAACCTCTTTGTTACTGGTATTCACCCGCGTCTTACCGAGGATGATGTTACCCGTCTCTTTGCCAAGTACGGTGAGGTTGAGAAGTGTCAAATTATGTTGGACCCTCACACCAAGGAGTCTCGTGGCTTCGGATTTGTCAAGCTTGCTACATTGGATCAAGCCGACAGCGCGAAAGAGCGTTTGCAGGGTGAGGTTTTTGAAGGCCGAACTTTATCTATTGAGAAAGCGAGACGTAGTCGTCCCAGGACTCCCACTCCTGGAAAGTACTTTGGTCCACCTAAAAGAGGTATGTGTCAACCCGTTGGAATATGTATATTCCCTCATGAAATGAAGCCTAGCTAACAGCAAAGATGCAGATGATTACCGTCGTGGGCCACCCGGTCGTGATGATGGCGGTTACCGTGGTGGACGTGGTCCCTCGCGTGGTGGTCGTTTTTACGATGACTATGATCGTGGCTATAACCCTCGCTATGATGATCGTGATCGTGGCGGACGTGGGGACCGCTACTATAGTTCTCGTGATAGGGGTGATGACTACCCTCCCCGTGGAGTTGACCGCTACGCGTCTGGACGTGATGATAGGTATAGTGGACGGGATGAGAGACGTGCACCCAGAGATGCTGGCTATGCTAGCTACAGTGATCGCGATGCTGGATATTCCCGCGGCGGTGCTGGTGAGCCTGCAGTTCCTGCCGCCGCTGGTAGCGAAGGTGGTAGGGCCTACGGAGGCGGCGCTTACCGTGACGAAGCCCGTGGCGATGATCGTAGTTACAGGAGATAGATTATTCGGGCCTATCGGGGGTCACCTACCCTGTAGTTTTTTCTTGATTTTTTTGATTGGGTACAGCTTTCTCCCTTTCTTTAACCTTTGCGATTTCTAAAAGTCTACCTTTGTATTCCTTAATTTCTTGCTTTGTTCCTTATGGTCCGCATTCTTTTGCTTTGTTTGGAGAGTCGGGTCTTGGTGTTGGAAGAGGAGACTTACTTCCTCTTCTCATGCGTCTTCAGACTCGGATTAATTCGGCGGTCGGAAAGGGATTGGTGGAGGAAGGGGGGATCTGTGTGAACGAGTTCGGCATCAACGTGCGACAAGTGATTTTGACAGTTCACACTGGCTCGGTATTTCGTCGATTCTCCAAATTCTTCTTTTTTCTTTTCATGGAGCGGCCTATTTGCAACACCGATCAACTATTCAGATTACAAATATATAAAAAAGCATCGCGACCGGTAGTTGGAAACGAACAAAAACTCGCTTAATCTTGTCAATTCCGTCCGTCCCCGTCTGTCTGGTTTCTTTGCCAGATCAGATTTCAAATGGGGACTTTTCCGACCATGGCTTTATTCTTCACCATCTCTCTCTGCAGCCCGGTTGTCGAGGGTCGCGCCTGCTGCGATTCGTCCTTCGTCCGCTTGTCTGTGCTGTACGTAATTCTCGAAATGAGACATCTGATGATCTGATGCCATCTCATCTGATTAGGTTTAGAATTTTGCATGTGTCGCGCACACAACGTCCCCTTCCCCCCCACACACGTCTTCGTCTTCCCCGACATACACAGCGTCGTCTTCCCCCTCTAGCTTGCTATCAACTCTCCTACCTTTCACCTTTTCTTCACCCCGCCGCAATTACTTCAACTTCATTCACAGCACAAAGTTACTCAAAAATCCATCCTCTGCATCTCTCAATTCAACGAACAAATAGCAAAAGGTCTCAACTTGACTTCAGTTCAGCACTCGAAAGCATCTGCCCGCTCTGTCGGAACCTGCGGCACTCCGTTTCCGCGCGTTCATCCCCTCATAACACTGGATTCACAAATATTTGTAGCGCAAACTACACCCAGACATCTAGCTACATATTTACTCGCCTCACACTCGAATGCTAGAGTGTACAAAGCTAGCTTTGTTAATAGTCCTCACCTGCACTTTTTATCAACATTCCTTCCTTCCTGAACTTCGACCTCCTTTTGCTCCTAACTCATACAACACCACTTATCTGGATCCTGCATCATATTTCTTCCTCCACCTCCTCCCATAGCAACAAGATTTGCTATAACTAAAGACTTCTCGGACCGTATAAAGTGAAGCCATGGGATGAAACTCAAAGAAGCACTCCCCATGGCCGAGATCATGTTCGGGACTCGAGATTGGGAGTCCGAGAGGGGTAAACCAGTTGCAGCGCCTCCCGCTGGAATGATCGTCGCTCTGGCACCAACTCTCATCCCGTCGAGACTATCGTTGGAGAACCCGGAGTCCCGCATCCGCAAACAGATCGACACAGTCCTCCCCTGTAGAACCAGCGAGAGAGCCGTACAAGCCTCGCAATGGGTCGACCCGGGTCGTAAAATCAGAAACCCGACCCCAACCGTCAATTCTGTCAACTTGGATGGTAGTAAGATATAGTATTCATGATTCGCTAATTCTAGGAAATATAGACGAGAGATATATAGAAATAGGTCACTGCATAAAGGAAACAATAAACATCTAAGTGTTTACCGGCATACCTAGTACCATGAGCGTGAGGGTATTGTTGAGTACATAGCTGGCATTCCCAGTATCTAGATAATATTAGTATTCCGGCAACCTTCACATGCATTGAACGCGAGATTATTTTCATACTTAATACCCCGGACTTGTACCAATAGCCCAAGTGGCTCCTCCGGTGTGCCCCATACCCATGACCGCGGTGTCAACTGTTTTCGCTTTGGCTGAGGGGTCGGAGTAGGAACAAAAGAAGTACTCCAAGATGACGCAAGTCCTGGGGTTCACCAGAGGTTCGTTTATATTAGAAGATATGAGTGATATCTTGTGACTTAGTAGGAAAAAAAAGTGAAACTTAGTTCGGGTTATAGTTTGGGTCCGTTCGGGCTACTAGGGGTTGCGTTTGCTAATTTTAATAGTGCCGGATAACCTTCTAACCAATCTAGCATCATAACATTCAATATTGACATGTGTATCGCAGATGGTAACTATATCCAAGACATACAAGTTAACGACCTTCGCAATCGATATATACTGACAAAAGGCACCACTCAGAAAATGGTAAACATCGATCTCTTCCATGGTTGCGGGCTTTATTGACTACCCCCTTCCCTTGGTATTTCAGGTGCACGGGGTGAGCCTTTTTTCACTTATCACAGTAACTAGTGCTAGGTAGGTACTATTCTGGGATGCCAGTGGTGGTTTCTCTTAAAAGATTTTTCCTATTTCTATCTATAACACAGCCTAATTAGTGTTCGTTATGGGGCGGCGCGGGGCGGGTTTTTACTCGCCAGGCCCCGCCCTTACACCGGCCCCGGGGTGATATTTTCCGGGCAATCCCCGCCCCGCCCCGGGCCATTGAGCGGGGAATGGGGACAGGGGCCCGCGTTTTTCGGGGCCCTGGAGGCCAGGCGACGAACTCTAAGCCTAATGAAACGTGTAATCGCAAATAGATACTTGCGGCTTTTTGGAGATTGTTGTTATGTAAGGGTGGGCCTTGTGCCTCGCTGATTGCCGTTGCATAAGTTACTGTAGATAAACAGGAGACTGAAGTCAAAATGGCTTACCGGAGAGTTTATAGGTTACTTGTGTGAGTACTCTTATTAATAGTGGAGGTATCATACTCCGGGACTTTTGACGAATTTTGTTATTATTACTTCCTGTAGCTAGGTGGGGAGAAACTATTAGGACTTGGTTTTTATAGCGATGTTGAAATAAATACCCGAACCACCCAATTGTTTGAGTTCTTAATTTTCTTTACTCACCTTTACTCACTCTTTTTACAAGGTTTCGCAATGTTTTTATTTTTTATCCAATTGAACAGGGCACTATCTAATACACTCCCGTCCAAAAAGTTCTCGCTGATCCAAAAGTACTCTAGTGGGGCTTGGCGTCAACAGAGGTACCAGTGCTTGAGTGCGAGTCGGTTTTCATAAATTGAGTAGTTCATATTCGACTTATCCGTAGTTTCTCTTAAGGACCGCGCTTTCCACTTGTTGAATGTGATCCTTTTTGGTCTTCCTGACCGGGGAGCATCTTTAACTGACCCTCGATACAGTATTGATACTTCTGTTGCCGCCAAGCCGCGTTGGAGTACTTTTGGATCAGCCAGAACTTTTTGGACAGGAGTGTACCTTAGTGCCAAGTATCGATGCACCAATTTTCCCCAGCAAACGCTTGTAACATACCACTGTTCTATACCCGGGGCGCGTGCATACCCGCAGTATATCAGCTCTTACAAACAAGAATAAAGGATGTTGGTTAGGCGGCCGGCGATGCGGTTGTGCTTAGTGGCATTTGGGAAGGTCTTGGCGAGGGAAGGAGAGGGCGGGTGGCTTCCAGGGATGGTGTGGTTGACGTTGGATGTTTTTTCCGGGAGTTTGTCCGTCCGGGAACGAACACCACTACCACCATCCACTCCACTTGCTCAGTCGCAGTGAGTTTGCTGATATCACACTGGAAGTGGGGTTGGGGTTTAGTCCGGTGAGATATCCCCTAGAAGGAAGGAGGGTAATAATCAGAACTAACATATCTTAACCCCCAGGTTAGATATTAGCAACCTCGCTCCGCCGATAGCAACTCTAGGAGCCACAAACCAACCGCCAACTCATTCAACGTACGCAAACAACAACAGCTTCCTACACTGCGCCTTCCAAGCCCCTCGAACGTTTGAGTTGCAAAGCTATGATGGCCTCCCCCTCAGGACTAGGCCTAGATGGCCCCGAGAGTAAGATGGAAGGGGTGCTCCGCTCCGTCTCCACAGCCCCATCCGAAAGCATCCAACGCCTTCCCGATGGCTTAATAATTATCACCGCAAAACCTATAACGTGCGATGGCTTCCTCGCCTACGGCCAGGTGATCGGCATTCCCGAAAGCGGTAGTATACTAGAGGAGCAAACGAAGCCTGTGTCCGCGAACCAAGGTAGCGCAAAAAAGTATCCTGGCGTCGCCACCTACGACACTGCCCCGCAGGACCGCCACCCCTCGGACACCAAGATCAGCATATTCGTCTCCAAGCCGCGTACCGAGGTTCCGGGGCACTTTGATCTCGGCGTTATGGAGCGTCATCCTTATTCATCGCAGTTGTTCATCCCTATGGGAGTTAAGGAGGAGGAAGGCTCTAGGTATTTGGTGGCGGTCTCCCCGCCCGGCGACCCGGAGCCCAGGATGGATAACGTGGAGGCCTTCTTGGTGCACGGGAAGCAGGGGATCTCGTATGGTGCGGGGACTTGGCATGCGCCGATTGTGGTGTTGGGAAAGGAGGATGTGCAATTTGCTGTCGTGGTTGATACGAACGGGAATCCACAGGATGATACAGAGGAGGTAGAGATCACAGAGAGGGCTACTGTGGTGGTTCCGTGATGGAGTGTGGTGGAAATGGTGTTGGGCTCTCTCTTTATACAGAGAAGTTTATAAGAATAGATTGCGGGGCAGAATTAGTTATTTGACCCCCCCTTGTTCACGGAGCATTCAGAATTATTGTAATATTTCGTACTCTCCCTGCTTGTGCGTAGGAACGCCTGTGGTAAGTAAGTGCTGATACGTGATTTGACCGCACGAGCTATAACACGCAACCCTTGATTATATAGCACTAGATAATATTATGGTATCGCGCGACTACATCTATAGATCACCACTATCACTCGAACCAATCAAGCCACCGACGTGACTTCCTGTGCCTAACATGAAAACATTGTGATATCATATCAAGATTCGGAGTTTGTCACCCAAAAGGCCCCCTCAAATCGTATCCTTTAGGAGAAATCCTCTCACGGACTAATTAAGGCCTTGACCTGTTAGTATTGCCTAATGCCCACAAGGGTCGCTACAAGTATGCAGTTTACGGGAAAACTCCTTGCGATATAAACATACCATATTGAACACCGAACAGCAGATCAGCATTGCCGCCAATAGTGCAGTGCCACCGGCTTACCAAGGCCTACGGCACCCACTCGGTAGTTTTAGTTTGCAGCGAGGAGCGCGGCGATGAGTCTGTTTTCCGCGTCAAGACCCGCCACATAGACATGGAGCAAACTAAATTAGCTTTCTCCCAGTTTGACCCATATCGTAAACAGAATTTACTACTTGTAATACACCGGCAACCCGAACGGGCTGTAGACTGAATGGCGCTGCGCGGGTAGTTGGGCAGTTTGTTGTGGATGTAATATCCTTTTGGTCCGGGGTTCCGTGAGATTAAGGAGGCTTCTGGTTTAGGGTTGGTAGCAGGATGATGATAAGGTAATTGGAGTGGAACAAGAGGCATGGCTGTAACTTTTCTATCCCCTCCCGAATTAGTGTTCTGGTAATTGAATGTGTTCTAGGCTATGGCTGCTGGAAACAGATTTTGCTCTACCTATATAGACTGAAGGCGATTCTCTTCTCCATGTGAAGTGCTGGGAGGCCGGACCTTCAGGGGATTGCCCTGCAATTCAGGCAGGTGATTTTACTATCCTGGTTTTGCGGAAGTCTCCCCTTCTTCAGTGCGTACGGTCTCGACCCAGGACAGCCGATATCTAAGGTCCGGTTCGGGCGAGACACTTGGGGTACGATAGGAAGCAATGCGATACATTAAGTTAAGGTTATGTAGGCCAGATAACTAATACAGAGAGTCGAACCCGGTCAAGGCTATTCGAAACCATTTGAACGTCTAATGGTGTTGGGGAGTTGTAACTTATGTTTCCTACATTCCTGGTCCCTTACGATGGCTCTCTAACCCACTCCTCACGCCCAGCGGTAGTCTGGGGGATATTTATCTCCTAATGTTTTGCCGGCTTGACTATCATAGTTTCGACGGTCTGGAATGTTCTCCCCTGTCCTTAGACCATCCTCCACGAGAAACAAATACCTGGGATCAATAGATGTAAATGACTCAAAGACCTTCTCGAACGGTAGGACATAAGCCCGTTTTTTTATCTATCCAGAAAATAATACACCCAAAAGTCATTCAGTTTCTCAGGGATTTTATATATAGGAATTAGATATATTCAGGATATCATGATAGCTGCAGAACCCTCCCGGAAAACCTGGGTAGTTAAGAGGCCCAAGCGAGAGTACTCCAGCGGTAAGAAGAATGATTCCGTAAGATATTTAATATCGTTCGCCGGCTCCCCGTAGTCCAAGTCAGGCCAACCGAAAGTCGGGGACCTGACTTTTGGTTAGTTTGAGGAAGCAGCAGATTGTGAACAGGCTGGCGCAGAAAGCTCCCTATACCGAGGTAAATTATATTATTGAGATCTATAGGGAGGAGCTGAAGAGTGAGGTGAGAGTGAGTTCACTGAGGGGGGGGTACAACTGGATATGGGAAACTATGAGCTATCATAGACAATCATTGTTTGTGGGCGGTCATTCCAGGCTTTGGGTCTGAACGGGTCGGCCAGGAGTTTCCGGGAGCTAGCCTGTCCTGGCTGTGGGTCGCAGCCCGTCTTCTAGGGTCTATCTGGAGGAGACTAGCCATGATACAAGCTTGAAGCCTCCGAGTGATCCAATATGATTGCTCAACCCCCAGTGAGCTCCAGGGAAGTGTGTATATTAACGTGGATTAAGCGGAAACGTCATACATTATCTCTACCACAATTGCCTACAGTCGCGGGGCTGAAAGGCCTCTAAGCTCAGAACTTAGTAAATATCAGGAGTGTGCGCCTGTATTCTGGCCTAATAAAGAGTTATACTTAACCTGGCAGTCGGGGTTGTCCAAAGTGACAACAGCTCTTTCAATGTAGAATCATCAGGAAGAAAGGCGCCTGGGGAGCCATGTGGCAGAGAAGACGCCATAAGTGAAAGTGTTAGGAATCCGGGCTTTTCAATAATACTGAAACCTTAGGAGAAGTATCTTGATAATCAAACAGTAATTTTGAGTGTGAAGTAATTTATCTGCAATTCAGGAATACACCGAGTGATAGGAAGTTTCCCTGGGTCCACATCACTCTCAATGCAGGAAATCCATTGGAATTTTCTTGACTCTTCTCTGCGCGTCTGAGCTAGAGAAATATACCTTAAGGTATTGCATTTTGTTGGCAACCCCCTGTAAACATCCTGAGATATCTGTGAGCATTCGAAGACACCCCCGTCACCCAAAGATACTGGTGCGCATCTAAAGATATCTTAAAGATACCTGCTACACATTGACGAAATGCTTCATAACCACAAAGCACATCTCCGATTTAGCCCGCCCCTACCGCACTGTATATCTGTCGGGTAGTTCTAGGTTAGCCTTGCCTGCTAAGACTATAGACAGGATGGATATGCTAGCTAAGGACATGCTAGAGAATGCATGCGCCCTATTCGCCGGCCCAAATAGCTCACTTTATAGAGGGTATGTCCCCTTGACCCAGTTTGTCGGCTTCTGAATAAGATATGCCCGTGGCTAAGGGGGGGTTGGTGTTTTTGCTCTATCCCAGTCGTAAGCAAAATGGTTGCTGATAGGGGAAAATGTCAAAGAGGTAGTCTCCTGGGATTCCCGTTTCGTTGAAATAGACCATAATGAGCTATCTACGGATTATACGCTCCTTAGTACGTTTTTCGGTAGAACCGTGCTGGCAGAGTAGTTAAATAATGACAATCTAGATTCAGAACCGCAGCAAAGAGTGTAGACCCGTTATCCTTTTCATGAGGAGGAGATGGAAAAGACTCTCCCAGCTCCTAATCCACATGCTCCCCCCCCCCAGATGTATATTTTAACGAAGCCTTAAAGAGAAGACCACCTAGTATTAAACAACAAAAGGAAAACATGTGTCAATGTAACCTCTGCTAGTCCTCACCAAGACCTCAATTAAGAACGAATTAAACGACACCAGCGTCGACTAGGGACACAAGAGGGGATCCGAAGAAATGAACTTTGAGGGGCAAGAAACTCTGCAATAAAATAATGACCCCGAGTGACAGTCTATGAAGCCCCAGGCTGGGCATTGGGTGAAACGAGAACTCAGCAATTGGAAGACCGGTAAGGAGTATTGCTGCACATCACTTTGGAAGGCACTTTTTCCAAGTTTTCGAAGGCCGCTCCCGCTTACTCCCCAAATCATCATATCCCATAAGCTTGCCCTAATTTTTGACTATCTGAGCTAGAGAGGGCTGGAGGTTGATTTGTAGGGTAGCAAAATTCTCCGCAAATATTGGAGTTTTTCTTTGTAACACCTTAGCTACAGTGAGGACTGGAATCATTGAACCTCATACTTGGACGTTGGAGTTGCCTCTCCTAGTAAGGTCTGTTGTGCTTTTCTTTTTATTTGTCTCAGCGGAGGGCTGAATGCCCCTTGCTTTGAGGGGATTCCCCCTCTTTGCCCAAGTAGGGGAGTTCGGACATCTTGGAGTGGGGTTCAATCGTCCCAGTTCTTACGGTTTCGCAAGAAAATCGAATGTTCTCTGCCAAAAACAAGGAGATTCTTCCCGTAAGTTATCTTCGAAGGCGGAGTCGAGCGGGCTCAAGTAAATCCAAACTGGCCGTTGCTGCGTGGGTTGCGCCGGAGACTTGCCCCCCCGATAGAACGAAATCCGGGGGATACATTTGCAGTGAAGATAAGTTTCCATATCAAAGCCATTATCGCCGAGCTTCACCTACCTGCCCAACATAACTTACTTTTTCGGGTCAAACTTCAGATGACCCTATTCCCTATTCCATGCGAATCACAAAATGTTTCCGTATCACCCTTGGAAGAAATACCACAACCTTCCCTCTAAGAAACTGGAATGGAACACTAGTTCATCCCTGATCCACTAAAAATCTCCGTGGGCGCGGAGAAGGTTGCTTGTAGGTTATGACGGTTATGACACGGCATATCCCGGAAGGTCCATGTTTCAGAGGACAGATCATGGCGATAACTGGTATCATCATTGGCGCTAGCACAAGTGCCCCATGATTTGTGATTGGGAGAGCGACTGGTGAACCCAGAGCTAGACATAGGCGAGAGTGTCTGTTTTCAGGCAGGTATATCCACACCACCCGCCTCCCTCGATAGGGTAAAGATGGGTAAATAGCTCATACTGTAGAACTGCACACCCTGAGGTAGATAAATAACGAGAGGTAAAGATACCTGCAACATTACTTCGTTGACTGGGTTGGTGGTAATAAGCTCCGGGGGAATATTCATGCAGAGATAGCGGAGATATCAGAATGCAAAAAAATAAAAATAATAAAAATCTCCAACATGACTACTACATTCTAGAAATATACGCATCAGGCTCAAAGCAGTTCCTGCAATACAGGAACATTAGATGGTGCGGCGTTTGGGATGACCCAGTGATCAAGCCAACATTCCGGCCTTTTCGGGGGACCAGAAATCTCGTATCTGCCACGAGCCTGCATGTGTCAGCTCCAGTTCTTTAAATCTCTGCCCCCGCCCAGCACCCGTGTAGGAGGGTGGCTGCTGTAGGTAGACCAGGTCAGGACATCATGCTGACAGTAGAAGCTAATGTAGCCATCGGAGGTGGGACAAGGCATAGTGGGAGCGGCTGACGATGGAGTCGGGAGGTCAGCCAATATATAGCTAGGTTTCGGTGTATTCTCTTATAAATCGGCTTGGGGAGAATTACCATCCAAATACCAAATGTAGGGAGAATACAGTGTCGGCAGTTGGAGCCCCAGCTTTGCTAAAGTGCGTTTATTTGCAATCCCAAACGATGGATGATACATGAACGCAATGTAAGCTTAAGCCAGAGCTGCTCCGGGAAGCTTAGTGTATCCATAGTGTGATCCAATTGTTATGAGACGACGGCAGTCAATGCAAAACTTTATGAACTTGCTTGCGATCATATAATTCTTAGAGATTCCGTCCCCAATGCTTCATAAAGTTGGCACTAAGCCGTAAGTACAGCACTCTGGAACTCGAGCATCCTGCATCAAACACTCATGATCGCTAAATCCTCCCGCTATTCAGCCCTCACAGCCAGCAAATTAAGCCCGTGAGTGTAGAGCTCAGAAGTAACCTCAAGCAATCAGTTCTGGGGAGCTGGTAATACATTATAAAACAACCGGATGCCATTTGCAAGAAGTTACAGCAACCTAGATAACCTGACTACGTTATGCCCTTTTTTTGTGTGCATCATTCAATATCTCCAGACTACGGGCACACCGCCATATGGGGAAGTCGATGATTTTTCGCGGAAATCCAGGGGAGATTTTGTCTTCTTACTTCCAAGGTTCCATAGAATCCTTTTTCCATCCGGACGCTCCATGTTTGACCGTTCGGCACCGGAATCACACCACATCAGGACGCTGCCTATCTGCACCTTATACAAAGAAAGGGTTCAACGTCGAGAGCTGCCGCTTTGCCACAGGAGATTCACTCCCTGGTTAGAGTATTCGAGTGAGAACCGATGAGTAGTCCTTCCGAGCACAGCTCTTCTTCTGGCTCTTGCCTTTAGCTAAGACCCTCTGCTCTTCCTCCTCACCCCATCCCGCTAAGTTCGCAAAACCCACACTTAGCATTCTTTCAGAAATTACCGGAGCAAAATAAAGCTCCTTGTGGTCCTAAAAGCTCAATGAACCTGGTAAATTCGGTCAAACGGAGTTTTTGAAAACGATCAGGCTCTACAACAGCAATGCCCCTAACACAAGATTGTCAGTACCAATATAAGTAATTCCTCGGCTCCCATCCTTCCGTCTTTGCAGAGAAGCTGCACCCAGCGGGTATAACTGCTCATCGTACAATTCCTCTACCCGCACAGTAATCTCCCTGAAATATCCGTCGCGACCTTAGCACAAACCTGCTCAACCTCTAGTAAAAATAGGTTCATCGCGGCTCGGAAGTGCAGTTTGACTTCGATCCGTACTTTCCGCCCAACTTAGATATAGTCTCACTAGAAACTATGGTTTCAATGGCAATCCGGGCGAGACCCAGCAAGACTTAGGGGAAAAAAAAAATTAATCAAAGCAGGAATCGCAGAGGGGATGGAAAGGTATCGTAGCAGATTACTGTATTATTTAGCTCTAGGGTTAGGGTGTGGGATTCTGCCGTGTCTTAGTAGGCAAACAGAGTGTTCGCCGCAGCCGAACAAGGCCGCCCAGCAGCAATAGCGTTGGGGGTTCAATAAGGGGGTACTCGAAGAGTAGTTCTACTCCCTACTAAATTTTATGATATAACAATATTGTTAATATCTACTTTATTACTTAGACTAAAAATATCCACTCCTGTAAATAGGATACATGTATAACAGAGCAAGCCATGATATTCGAACTTAATTCCACTAGTGTGTATCAGCCTCTCGCTTCCAGAACAGTGGCCATGAAGCAATAGTTGCCCCCTTACCATAGTTACTACGTCGTGCGATATTACCACCCAACCTACTTGCTCCATGGGGGATCACTCTACCCCCAACAGCCAACCGGCCAGAAACGAACACAAGTAAACAAACCAAAGACACCACCCACCAAAGGCCGGTTTGCTCCCCCCCTCCTTGTGCTCTGCAAACCAATTCACCCAACCCAGGTACTCGGTACCATCACATTCTCTCACTCGACTATCAAACTGCAGTTTGAAAAAGAAAAGAAACAGCACAAAAAATTAAACTTCCCTTCGAGCCCGTTTGTAAGTACCACGCAAACTTGCTTTGGGCCAATGAATTACCTTGCCCAGAGTCCCGCATGGATGGAAAGGGGGGCATCGTTAGATGGGCTTATTTTCGGGTTTGTCGAGGGCAAACTTTAGTTAGGGGGTCTTATATCATAGTTAAGTTGGGTCTGTCGAAGGAGGGCAGGTTCGAACAAGCCATGGATGAGAGTCTACATGAATTGATCGAGAACGTTGAGGTTGACACTTCGGCGTTCAAACGTGAGAATGATGGGGTTGACGGAGGTGTTGGGAAGAGAGTGAGGGGCGATGCTGAGAGTGGTGGCAATTGTAAAGGTGCGGACTTCTCAACCCTCCCCCTTTCTTTCTCTTTCGGTCTCTCCCTCTCTCCCTCTTCTCCCGGCCCAATATTCTATTTGCCCCAACTCTATTGATTTCACTTCGTTTGGAATGGGCTGCGCTCGGGCTGACGACAGAGTCTGATGATGTTTGGGACGATCAGGGAATGGTGAGAGTGGGCTGCTTGCTCCTGCGGCGGAGAGCAGATCTTTACCGCCAGAGACCGCAACGAAAAAACGAAAACCTCGAGCGAGGACGAATAATCCCAAGGGGGGCTGGACACAGCCCGAGGACGACATAATACTCGACGGGAGAAAAAAGAACAAAAGCTGGCAGGACATCACAAACGCCGTTAACTTTCTCAAAGACGGCGGTAAGGCTCGAACGTTAACGGCCGTTAGGTTGAGATACCAGAAAGTGCTCAAGGACAGGGGTGTCGAACTCACACTGGAACAGGTTTGGGCTTCTTCCCCTCCCCCGCCTCCTCCTTCCTCCTAATATCCACCTCCCCCACTTTGAACCCTCCCTCCACTCACTGCGCTTTTGCGTCTAGTACTGTTGCTTCTTCTCCTCTTTTTAATTTCCTCAATCTGGCAGGTATCCCCGGCTGACATTCTCGAGTCACAGCTCGAGCACCTCCGGCAGGCAAAACGAGATGTAGAGGGGAGCGAAAAATTCCGTTTCGTAGCTGAACGCTTCAAGGAGTTAGCCAAAATAGAGATCTCACGGGCCAGCTGTCAAAATATCCTCTGTGCAGGGGAAAAAGGCGAACTCCCGCCAACAGCTAAAGCAGACCCAGAGCCTGACCCATCCTTTTCTTCCACCACTGCCGGTACCACATCTTCTTCCTCATCTTCATCTTCTTCAGCAGTCCACACAAGTTCTACTGCCACCACCAACACCACCAGCTGACACACACATACACACCCACCAATCTATCCATCCACAGCCAGACAGGAATTCGGAGTGTAGGGAAGGAAAAAAGGGAAGGAAAGGAGGTGGGGGGAAAAATACGACCCTCAATCATTCGTTCGATTTTCACGATTTCTCAACCCCACTTTCTCACTAAACTCCTACCTATCCTAGCGAAGAATCCTTAAGTTGTGGATGCTTGGTGTGCTGTGGGCGGCCTCTAAATTGCTATTGTGAGACCTTTTTTTTTAACTTGCTTTTATTTTACTCTGGGATGACCGGAAAAACGGTCTGCGTGATGAGACATACAGACAAAAGTGTATTGGGCAGAGATGGATTCGAGGGAAAGTGGTTGGTGGAGGAAGGGTGGGCAGATTTATGTCTCTCATGAGTTAAACCATTTCCTTAGAAAAAAAAAAGAAACCCAGGTCGTTAGATCGGAAAAACCGTGACCTACCTTTATTTTTTCATTTTCAGGTGTGCGTATTTTTTAAAAAGGGTAATATGTAGGAATTTGATAGGGTAAGATGCTGCGCATCACGAAAAAACCAAATGACTTACCTTATCCATCATCCTTTTCCCCTATTAAGAGATACCGTAACCTATCGACTCCTCACTACAACATCCATACTCGGAAGCAATACTAGGAGAAGAGAAGGAAGAAATCTTTTGCTTTTATCCCTCTCCCACTCCGTCATTTTCCCTACCACCACACAAAAACAAAAGGGAAAGAGGAGGGGGAAAAAAAGGAAAAGGAAGAGAATTCCCCACCACCACCGTCACCACTCACCACCACCTCACTTACCTTACCTCCCCTTTCCGTCCGGGTACTTACTTGCCTGCAGCCAGATATCTACTTCTTAGCTCCACAATTACCTCCCATCATTCAGCATTCTTACTTGGTGCACAGGTCATCACCCACTTATCCACTCATTCACCCACCCACCCGTTTTCTTGTCAGCCCAGTATGATAGAGGAGCAGCGGTAAGGCAAGACGCACTCTCCACAACTTTATAACCCCATAGCGGGACCACCGAAACCTTTTATCATACCGTACCGGTAACCAACTCCGACCTTTTCCATTGGAGGAGAGCAAGAGAGGAAAGATACATTAGGAATGTTTCAAAAGATTCCAGCTGGAGAAGATCAACAGCCGCCCCCCCACATGCTTCCACTTAAGACAAGACAAGACAAAATACATGAAATGGGAAGTTACGTTACCAGTAAGAAAGGAGGAAACCCTCAGGAACATTCCCCCCCCCCATACGATAAAACTTGGAACCAGATTTCCAAACTCTCTCCCCACACATCAATCAAAAAGAAATCGAGCAAACAAAAAAAAAAAGCCAAACAAACACTAATTATCTTTCCAACCCCACAATCTCAACACCCCCATCGCATAGCGCCATCCACCCCCCCAAGATGCTCACCCGCCTACCCACCTAGCATACCCATCATACCTAAATTACCTACAGTAGTAAATACACCCATCATCACAATCCGTCACTCGACATTCGCCCCAACATGTATATACCTAGCATACATAACCCCAGCCAACCTACCGGTGCCTACCGGTACTCGAGTACGGTACAGCACAGCACCTATACCATACATACCCGGAACCTTTTTTCAATAAAAAAAAAATCAATAAAAAAACAAGCAACCGTTCCACAAACCTATTAATACAAAGCACAAAGTTTTACTCCAGCACAAGCACAGCACAGCACAGCACAGCACAGCAAAGCAAAGCAAGAGTACACAGAAAGGGGAAGAAAGAAGAAAGAAAAAGAAAGAAAAAAAAGAGGAAGAAAAAAAAGAAAAGAAAATGAATGTCAAAAAAAAAAAGGAAAAGAAGGAAAGGAACTACCGATACACAGACCCACCGCATTCAGCGTACCGTAGGCGTCCTCTCGTGTCACCAAAATATGTATGCAGATTACCCTATCCGTTTTTTTCCTTCTCTTCTTCTCCCCCTTCGCTCTTACTATTAGAATTATTATTTATTTACTTATTTACTTATTTATTTATTTATTTATTTTTCTTCCCTCCTACTCTTCCTCTTCCACCACCACCACCACCTCCTTCTCCTCCATTCGCGGGCCGGACTGACCTGGGCTGGATGGATGGTGGTGGCACTTTTCTCAGCTGAGTGGGCGGACTTTGGGATTGGGGAGTTTGAGAGGGGGGAGGGGGGGGGTTATCGTGGTTGCTATTAATACTTTTTTACTTGTGAGCAACTTGATTTTAAAGTAGGGCACAGTAAGTAAGTCAAATAGCCTAGGAGGGAGGAGTCCAGGCTACGATAGGAGAAGGGAGGAGGAGGATGGAAATGAAAAGGGAAAGGAAAAACATTATGATACATGCGTCGAAGGTGGATTTTTTTTAATTTTTTTTTGTCTTGTCTTGTCTTTCCTCTGAGACATTGTGATTGACTTGGTGACTCTGGTGGTTTGTATCTTTTTGGGAGGAGGAGGAGGCCTGGTGAGTGGGTGAGTGTTGTTGAGTGGGTGGGGGTGGTGAGATTCCCGTGGAAAGGGATTTGTCGGTTACTTGCATGTGTCGGTACTTAATCCCGGAAAGGGGAGGGATTAGGATTGGAAGGGGATGGGAGGGGAGGGGAAGGAAGGGAAGGGGGAATGAGTTCGACAGCAATTGGCGTAAGGAAGTGCAAATGGTATACAGCTGTTGGTTTGCTTGCCAGATTGATGGATATCGTGGACGGTGGAGGAGGGAGGAAGATTCCTTCATCACGGACCCTAGCGGTACCTGTTCGCATGTGAGCACAGCAAGTTAGGTTCGGTACGGCACCGGGTGCTGTGCCTGACCCTATTGTACCAAAACAGCAAAAATCCCCTACCAAATAGACAAATAAGAAATGTCATGACCAATCCCCAAACCATTACCGGTAACCGCGCCTGTGCACAACTTACTTACAGTACTCGAGGACTTCCCCTGCGGCACCAATGCGGCAAAGGATCCTCTCCTCTATCAAAAGACCCACTCCCCCCAACGCCATCCAATTCTAATTCCACCGCAAGCCAGTCAGCCAGCCCAGCCAGCCCGCCGGCCCGCCAGCAAACCTCATCACTACAAGGCACTTTGTGTATAACTTAAACCCAACCAACTGCCATCAGTCAACCACTCTGGTACCACCACTGCCACCACCGCACTCACTGGCACTTCCCCCCCCCCTTTCCATTCCTCGTTGGTACCGGTACCTCGCTTGACACATCAGCACCGCCCTCAGGCACCAAACTTAGACTAAACCGAACCACTCCTAACTGTACCCATAGGTACCTCACCCGATTCAGAAAGTTTTTCACGGTCCGGAAAACCGATGGGTAAACAAACCTACCGTACCGTGGACCAAGCCTACAAACTGACCCGACCCAAATCAGGAGACAGGGCACAGCTACAGTATCATGCCATATCAACTGAGAAAAAAAAATGAGAGAAAAAGGTTCCTCGGTACAGGTATAATATGCCGGAGTGGAAATTTGGGGCATCGGAATTAGATTTTCCCGGTAGCACACCATGCTGATGAGGAGGAGAAGAAGGAGGAGGAGGCTCGCGATAGCCAGCTATGTGACACACGGACTACATATGGTACCGGTACTGTGCTAATATCGTAGGTCACTATATAACTGCGCAGTTTGTGGTACGGTGCTTTTAAATTATCACGCTTGGTTGTGGGGTTTTTTTTCCTGGTACGATAGCTGTTCCATGAAGTACCGGTACTGTAGCAGCACAGTACTGTACAGTACAGCACATCCGGGCATATCACAACTCTACTCCCCCACGATGGGGGGGGGGGGGAACAGCCTTCCATTCGTGGGCTACTATGGTACGCTTTCGTCAGCCTCTCAGATCAACTCTTATAAATAAATAAATAAAGGAAGAGCTATCATACGAGGTTCGGGTTTGTTTGTTTGTTTTTCCCCGGTAGCTTGCGCTGCCTTTGCTGTAACTAGTTCGTGGAATGGACTATGTGTCCTGTGTTGTGCTGTACCGGTACTACAGTTCACTGTCCAGGATATAACCAGGCTACTATACCGGGTGAGTGCGGTACCGCGCCGTGCGGGTGCTTGGGTGCGTCAGGAAAAATCGGAAACTTATTTCCGCCGATGCCATACAAATCTCTCTCAAGACAAGGGTTGTGTTTTCCCGGATCTTTATGGACACACACGAGCAGGTGCTGCTTTGTGCTACGACCCGCCATAAAGCACCCGGAGCAATAAAGGAAGGAAGGAGTAGCCCGACGCCGGTGATCATATAACCCACTTTAAGTAATTCAAGTCATTAAAGTTCCCTTGTTCGATTGAGTTACTACGGGTAAACCGCTTGATCATCCTTGGGTGGTATTAGCTTAGCGAGCCTGTTCATATTCGTACAGGATCATCAAACTCCATAATGCAACCCCCCCCCCTCAATAACCACCTTCCTCCCCAAGCACCGATATAATGCCGTATTGTGATATGATTTTGTGATGGAAAAAAAAACCACACTCCCTTTAACAAGTACTGTACAGAAATTACAGAGCCACCATTACGGTGTTTGAGATTGTTTGTCTGTTTGTTTGCTACCCCAGACATGAAAAGGAAGTTTGTTTGACACCGTTCGCACATGCACATTTGCACTACCCACAACGCACAAATTTTCACCAAATCACCCTCACACACACAAACCTACAGATACTAAACGCATGGCCGTTTCCCATCCACTGCACTGTATAATGACCCCTCTACTCTTTACCGGAGCCTTGCTGCAATGCCGCCTGACCTCTCTTGAGTTGGCTAACAAAATTCGAACCAGACGCCATAGCGTTTGCTAGTTCAAGTCAGCCTCGTGTCCACTACCCCCATAGTACCTACCCCTGGAAGAAGAAAATGCGATGGCCGGGTATACCAACTTCTTGAACCCCAAGCTCCACTACTCTTGGGAGTGGACCAGCCCTTATCCGATTTGTAGATGATGGGCTTCTGACCTGTCACCAGTTATCATTCAATTGTTAGCTTCCAAAACATCCCCAATGAGTACGACCCGATGAATTCGCTCATGCATAAAAAGTGCACGGGGGTTTGAAATAAATAAATGAAAAGGAAGAAAAAAAAGTATAAATCTAACGGGAAAAGGGTAAAGTAGCACGGGGTGGCCAAAACCAAACGGCATGGAACCCGCAAGTCCGGTTACTGGTGTAAGCAAAAAACCGTTTTTCTCTTCCCTCTGCATCCTTCCGGAATGGGACGGAATATGCCCAGCGATGGGGATTCCAAAGTAAGGTAAAACCCAGCGGCAAAATCTGAAAGGGAAAAACAAAGGGCGAACGCAACTCGTGCAAAAATACGAAAGCATACCTTGATCACCACTTTGTTTTGCAGCGAGCACTTCCTTCTCGTAAGCTAAAACATAGACACAAAACATCAGCCAAATGCCCAATGCAAATAAATCCCTAATCCAAGGAGAAAACGTTTATCAAAGCGATAGACCCGAGCAGAGGACAGATTGAACATTGAAAGGTATCCCCAAGATAAAAAAAACAATCTTAGAAGGGAGTTTCCGTCGATAGTTGGATGTTGCCATCCCTCAGTATTGGTTCCCCGTACCGTAGCACCTCGCTAGATTGTGGGGGCACAGAGTGATGGATAAGGAGATAGCCGCCAGCCACGGGCAGTTTACAACAGCACGACATTTCCCGGACCCCCCCGAAGCTTTTGTTCCATCCTTTCCCAATACATGGGATAAATCCCATGATAGAAACCAGGCCCCCTTCTCTTCGAAGGCATGTAATACAGAATTCAGAAAAGAGTAAAGGAACGCGCAAGTAACACAATAACTGCTGTAGCGCAGGTCGACAGGAAATAGAGAATGATCCGGCACAATCTCCCGCCCCGGTAACAATTTTGACATGGAATGGAGAGGATTCAAAGCACTTCCTGCGTCGAGGCAGAAAGGTGGAGGGAGGGGGCACGGGTAACATGTTATTGAAGGGGTACATGACTCCGAACTACTTTTGGAAAAATATCCCAAAGAGACGGAGCGACATAAACGACAAAAACCCCAAATCGAGGATTGCTCTCCCCTTCTGGGCAAAGGAACAAAAAGAAAAGAGGGCAAGGAAAAGAGAAGGGAAAGGAAAAAAGAAAACATGGGACGAAGCTCTACCCATTCCAGAATAAACAAAATAAAAAGACGTACCACGACTCAAGAAATCCTCAACCTCTTTGCCGTTGAATCCCCTAACAGGAACGTGGGCTTCAGCATATACAGGCGGCAGCTGTTGCTGATTTGAATTCTGCCAGGCATTATTCCCATTACTGCCAGAGTTTCCACCGACATTCCGACGTTGCCCGCCCCCGCCTTGTGATCGTTGTTGCGTAGGTTGTTGCTGCGTGCGTTGATGGCGCCAACTGTTTGGAACCGGAGGGGGGGAAGCCATGCATTAGTGCTAGTCTCTCTCGCTAGAATTCTACCTTTAAAGTAGGTGCAAATATGTCGGCAACAAGTGATGGGGGGAGGAAGGGGATGGGTGAAAATATGTGTGTGTGTGCGGCAGCGGTGGACAATGCCCACCCTGTTCCCTTCGATCCCTTCTAACCGACATAGCGGGGCCGATACTTGATAGATCTTTTGAGGCGGGGGAGGGATGAAAGAGACGGTTCAGAGGAATAAAAAGCGGAAGGAGTGGTAAGAGAGACTTACCGCTGTTCCTCTCCACCGGTATTCATTGCGATGAGAGGAGTATGAGTTCAAAATGGGGAATCGCAGGAAGCAAGGGATCGAAAGAGGCTGGAATCGAAGAGGCAACCAAAGGAGGTAAAAGAAATATTAATGAAAAGCAGATAAAAAAACAAGGCGGCCGCAATTTTTTTTAAATTTTTTTTCTTACGCAGAAGAGAATTAGGGGCAGGCTGTGCAATTATTATACTTCGAAAGACGATGCAGCAAAGAAAGAGAGATGTGGTGACGATGGTGATGAGGAAGAAGAGGATAAACCTTGAGGTCGAGTTCAAAGGGCCCGGTGTTGAAGTCTGGGGTCTAGACACCGCGAAAGTCTCGCGTAAAATTATGGAGAGGCAGGCTGACAACAAAAGCGCCCTAAGTGGATTGATGAGAGTCCAAGGTGCTTATGTAATATACCGTCCCAGAAGCTGCACGGTGCGCAACAAGGCTAAGCTACCGGAAAAGGGAGTCGTCGTCGATCAATCGCTTGGGCCCTGCTTAGCTCCCAAAAAAGAAAAAAGACCCCATTTTCTTTCGGATTTAATTTGTTAAAACTCGAATCCCATTGCCCAATGAGCACAAAAAAAGCCATATCCACATAGCTGCCTTGCTGATACTCGAGTAGTTGTGATGAGAACAGGAATCCAGTAGGAGCCATGCAAGTTGGGCTATCACCGAAAAGTGCAATTTTAAAATATTTCACTTGCGACGGAAACGCCATAAAACTCAGAACAATACCACTTTTCTTTAGCATGCCAAACAGGCCTTATCCATCCACCGTATCTGGCAACGAGTATCTAAAAATACGCCTATGGTCACACAACAACCCAACCAGAGAAGAGAAAAACCCCTCTCATTGCCGGACGCTTTGTGCCAGATAGAAGTAATCATAGGCTGGCGAACAACATCCGCCAGCCAATCCAGCTCGCTTTTAGTCAAGCCCCAAAACAAAGGCTGCTATTATACCCAGCCCAGCAGAGTTCAAGTAAGCTGCCGGAAGCCTGAAATCGACTAAAAACCAAGACAACAGTAAACCCCGAAAACTTCCAACCACAGCCACATCTTCAGGAAAACATGGCTATAGAGGTGTACATCCCTCTCTAGTTCTACATTTTCCCGTCCTCAATAGGAGCAATATTCGTGGAGATGGTAAATTTCCGAATTACCCACCTCGGTCATATTTGAGGTTATTTCTTTTTTTTTGATATATTACGTAAGCCAATGACTTACCTATGGGTATTGACCTCAAGTACTAGTACAGCACCAAGCACCTTACTATAAGAAGTCTACTACGATTACAAACTGTTTACGAAACCCAAACCCCCGAAAGAAAGCCCGGGTAAGCCCTAACTTAACATAGAACCCTGGTTAACTCCAGGAGAACCGGTATCCAGACTCGGCGCCAAGGACCTAATGCTACGCCAAAGTCATTACCGTTAGTTAAGTCTCGGCTTCCCTACTTTTACCAGCGTACCTTCAATTTATAAGTTAGGAATACCTAGTCTTGGGGCTTCTAGCATCAATACAGCCGGAGCAGCATACACGCCGTATATACAGGACCATGGTCTTTACGTTGGATAGAACATGTAGGCGCATTGATGGTTAGCTAAGGGCTAATGTAATGTGGACTAAACTCTAGGTATTATAGCCCGAATAGCACTAAAACTGCCATTCTACACCCATCCAAAAGATGTGTCATGCCCTTGATGCCAGTGGAAAACAAAACTAAAAACCTTTGAGATTGGATATACGGTGGTGAAATTCCTATATCAGGAGGATAATTCCTATCAACTTTTTCCAATACCGCACCATACCGACCGAAGGTTTCCTGGGACCGTTGCCAAAATACTACACGTCCCAGGCATATTGAACCCGAACATTTGAGTCCGAATTCAGTACGGGGTCACAGATGTGCACAGACAATCCGCCATACAAATTTTTACCCCCCCGTGTTCGGGTTCAATATGCCTGGGACGTGTAGAATGCCAGGCGCTATGTCTAACTAATCCTAGGCTAGTAATAAGCAACCCACAGAAAATGAAACCCGTTAGTCTCAACGCACAGGTCCCCACCCGGGGGTGAAATCCGAAGCCCAAAGGCTGAAGAGAAGTGAGCTAAGCTTTTCCGAAATCTCCCATGACAATAGGGAGATATTTATGGTCCGATCCAGTCCTGGTAGTGCGCTAGTGCTTCGGACTTCTCCCCAACAAAGACACTACGATCTACAGCCCCACAGACCCCCACACCGCATCACCAAGGAAATTTTTAAAAAACGAATAATGAAAGACTCACCACTGAGGGCTGTGAGCTACATGACCTAAGCAGGTCCAGGGGTGTAACGATGAGATCGAGTGATGGTGATGACTGGTGGAGGTGGTGCACATCCAGGCAGCGATAAGGCCAGAAACAGAAAAAAGGTCTTACCAACCCCTCTGATAAGCCTTGTAGATCCTTCGTAGTTTGATCCACGTATTCCCACAACCAAAAGGAGGAGCTCAACAGGTTAGGTCCTGTCCATGACTGCCCAGGCGCATGACTCCACAACGATCAATAATTGCACACTACCTTCCGAGAATCGCCACTTGACTAGACCACATATGTAACCCCGCCGATTACGAGTAGCACATGAGGACCACGAATCCCCACTCGACACAATCCATCCACCCTCGCAAAAAAAAAAGGCCACCGCTCTCTGGAAAATACAGAGCTAGGGAAATCGGGTGAACCTAACAGCACCTTCGAAACCACCATCAAAGTGGATCGATAGTTCTTTCGGTGGTGAGAGCATCTTGCATTATTGGCAGTCGAGCACACGAAACAACGGCGTGTAAGAAGAGAACCTGAGAGTAAGGTGTCGATAATCATAGTTGTGGGGGGATTTTTTTTTGGAAAGTACCCATAATGAGTAAAGACTGCGAAACGCCTCACCGCTGGCGAAAAGACGCCTACAACATGAAGAAGCTTGCACGATACACCGGTGGAAGCAGCACTTGGGTGAAAATGTTGGTTCTAAGGTTACGTTCGTATCAATATATTTATGCATCCTACTGTCACAATGGGCTTTTTTCGCCTGCGGAATAAGGGGGCTGAAGTCTGCATATGAGTTATTTCGATCACGAGGGCATCTTTGAGGAGGAAAATCACCCTATGATTCTATGATGGGAGAACCCAATGGTAGATGCCGCTAGCAGAAACACTAGGGGCGCAGAGCTTTGCTATTATCACCCGATTCCCAACTGGAGCATCTCTCAAAGCGAGCATCAGGAACTACATCTACCGGTACCGCAAAGCCCCTCGCATATTGGGTAATAGCACGGGCTTAATAATAATAAAGCCACTTCATACGCCTCTTTTTAACTTTTCAACTAATCTATTTCTGTACTATTCTTAGTGTCTCGACAAAAGAAAACTTGTGGTCTGCACTAGTGGCACCATTGCTCTCAAGCCCAACTTCTTAATACTCGGATTTATTATATTCACCACCGGTGGTAGCTATCCTCTCAAAGTTGCAGGAAAAAGCCATTTCTCAAGACAGGAAATTCTCACGAAGCTGTTATATTGGCTGGTTGCTACAGCAAGCCACGCCCAGTGGCTGCTCAAAGTCCGTACCAAAGTCTTGGCTTTTTCTTTTTCCTCGCCAGCTACCAACACCTGCTTTGTCAGATAGAGTACCCAGCTCCCGATCGGTACTGCGTCTTGGTTAAAGGAGAAGAGGGGAAAGACTTAGCTTGTCCTACAACATACAACCGCAACGCAAAGAAGGAGATCCGGCGGGAGAAAAATGGACACTGTCCCTCCCATTCCCGAATCTTCTCAGGTCGCTCAATCGAAAAGCCGGCACCAGAGAGCACTCCGATCCCGCAAATGGAGACTACAGCCCAGCCACTGTTCAGTACATTCAGTTACTTTACAGCAGCACATCTAGGCGGTATGACAGTGCTGTAACCGAGAAACTGGGTTCAGCCAGTCAGACCTTCCGCAAAGGAAGGGATACTAATGCAGGGGAAAAGCCGATGGAATGCGAAAAAAAAGCTGCTCACGGGCTTTGCCCACTGCCTCCCCGCATCCCCCGTAGCACGATGGGGGCAGAAAATAAAGGGGGGACGGCGAGAAGGTCGGCTCTGGGTGAACTAGGCAAAAAAACAAAAAATGAAGGTGGAAAAAAGGAAAGGAAAAAAAGGCAAACAGTACAGTAGCGAGGGAACAAGAAAGCGCGCGCGGAACGGCCTTTCCAACTGTGGTTGACAATGCGGTACTGTACACGGTCTTCAGTGACTCTTTACCCACGGTTAGCACGGTCATTGCCGCTCGGAGGGAGAAATAATAATAATAGTAATAATAAAAGCGGGAGCTCAAGCCCTATCTGTCCTTGTTTGTTTTTTGACGATTGCAATTTATTAATAAGATCCACGGTCGCACGGGACCTGAGATAGGGGGGTGACTAGCGATGATCCATGTTTCGGCCCCCGGGGCCGCTTTTATTTCTATCCCCTCGACCTGGTGAAGGGCAAGCAACAAGGCTCCAACCGTGGATCCATTTGGCGCAATCGGCGGAATCCCAGTCGGTCAGAGACGAGAGCCAAAAAGACGAGCATCATATAGTTCATGGGGGGGTATATAATGTTGGTTACTTAAAATACATACGATGGGAAATGAGGATGAACGGCAGGGCAAATAGGGAGACGACGAAGAAACGTGACATACAATCCAAACTCCAAAGTATCCCAGTCAGTAGTGGCTAACCTCTCTGCTAGCCGGCCTTTGCTATTGGCGGGCAAAAAATAATAATTCACCAGGGGCGATGGAAGAAAAAAAAAAAAAAGGAGGAAAAACAAAAGAAGGAAAACCTCTGACGACCCGAAGATCTCAAAACCTAGTCAACCAAGACCTGGTTTGAAGAAAACAAATCCTTGCGGATCCCGGAGGTACGAGTACGTATTATAGCTTAGTTCGGCCCCATCCTCCAACATCCCCGCAAAGGAAGGAGGGAAAAGACTCCACCCCTCCCCACTCCGGCAACTCTCTCTCCGCGGTGTGCACACTATCCCTTTCGGTAGGCGGAGTCCGAATTCACCTTGAGGGGTGAGTTGACGGGTGGCATGCACCGGCACTGAGCGCAACTCCTAGCCTATCGTTTAATGGTAGATATTAAACATTCAGCTGTGTTTTTCCCTCCATGGAGCGGGGGGGGAGGGGGAAATTTGAATTGACCGGGCAGAACAAGACGAGTATGTAAGAACGGGCAGCGGGAACTCTATTGACAGGCCTCTTTTCCCTTCCACCCCGATCTGTTGTCCACGTCCACCACAAAACCCCAGGATCACCAGCGCTCGCCGCTGAGAAAAAATTAAAAAATAACGTCCTTTTTTGATTTTTGATCCACACCCACTCATATACATCTCGCCCAAAGAGGGTGGGTGTGGTTAATGGATAGGATAGGGCAAGGTAGCGAGACAAGACAAGGCAGGACGTGTTGTGCGCTGTCATTTGCATCAGAATTATTCATATCTGTTTGACACAAACTCTCGCTCAACCCCTTCTCCTCATCCCGTTCATCCAACCTCTGCATAACATCGGGCAGTTGGCGGGGAGATAGAGAGGGATGGGTGGGAAGATCACTTCCTAAACTCTTGGGAATCTGTGATCTGCCTGTTCGCCGTCCACTCTTCTCGTACCCCTCCAGCGGCTTTACTTTTTTTTTTTCCTTCCCTCTTTTTTCCCTTTATCCCCATGCTATTATTATTTAAATTGTAAATGTGCTATGGGGATTCCCATAAGAGCCAGCCCTCCCAGATAGGGAACCCAAGTGTCACTTCAGGTTGGATGCTTTGCTTTTTGAAACGCTCCTACTAGTAACGGGAGCCGATGGGCTAAAGAGGCCCCCAATCGACAGCCTTTCCAAACGCATTGCGTCCAGACGCACAAGGAGAAATGGAGTTGGTACCTCTCCACAATGACGCCCACGACGCCGAGGAGAGGCGAGAAGGAGAAAACATGAGAGTGAAGGAAAATATGATGGGTAAGAGTGACCGAACAATTAACCTTCTAATCAGTTGCCCATATGTATGATATCGTACGTTGCTGCAAAGCTTAGTGACACCGGCACACTGGGAAGGGAGAGCCACGGTGGGTTCGGCCACAAACTTAAACCCGATGCCAATGCAAGTACGGTACAGAAAAGGGTTCTCTGGGTAAGGATTGTAAGGGACTCGTACAGTACACACAAACCCGCCCAGCCTCCTCCCCACACAAGCCAACCCTATCTGGTCAATTATTAATCTTTGACACTCTCAAAAAGGAATCGCAAGTAATGGAAAAACAAAAAAGAGCAAAAACAAAAGAAAAGGTGGGGAAAAAAAAGAAATACTCCCGTAGCTGTTACGGCATTTGACTCAAGCATGCCTTTATCCTCACCTGCTAAGCTACTAGCTATGGTATGATAGCTATGGGAGCAAGAGAAGCTGGACCGTAAGCAATGCAGTAGTAACTTGTACTCGCAGCGGTACTCGTACAGTACTAGTACAGCATCGTAGTAACAGCAATAGCCACCCTACTGGATCAGGGAGAAGTGAAGAATCCAACAAAATATCTGGAATCCTATCCATCTACTGACACGAGAGAGAGAGATGTCTTGAAGATTGAAATATACTCCCACTTCTGCACCAAGAAAAAGGGATTAAACGCTTTCCTCGCTTTGTTTAGAAGGGTAGAGAAAAAGGAAAAGACAGCCCCATCAGTCCGTTGAGAACCGAAAAAAAGGGGGTAGTGATATTTAGCATATCACGGGGGGAAAAAAAAGGTAGAAAAAGAAAGAACCCCAGAAAGAAAAACCAACAGTATCATGAGTTGACTAAATTTACCCGCGGAGTGCTCAAAAATGTGTTTCCACATTGACAGCAACCCAAAACGGTATACAAAAATCGATATAGGGAAGGAAAAAAAAGGGACTAGTATGATACAAGTATACATCGAAAAAACCTAGAATAACCACTTCCTCCAAATCTTCAAAAGCAAGAAGGAAAAGAAGAAGGAAAGAAAGTAGAGAATGATCGACGCGCCGGGACACTAGGATCTGTCAATAAAACTGGGCTTTGGGAACGTTGCGTTCCCACCACCACCGTAACCGGTTAGTTGGTTTGGTTGGTCGGTTGGGCCGGGCTCGTCAGGAAAGGGAAGGGGAAGAAGATATGCCCTCCCCGATCGATAACTCTCCCAAAGCCATTCGACCAAATCCGTACCATACAAGTGCCATACCATACCTACCATAGCATGTCACTGTCACGGCCCATCCTTTTTTCGCACCGTCCAGCTCTTATTTTTATTTTTATCAACAAAAGGGACATACCGGTTGAGAAAGCCTGGCCATTCCCCTCTGTCCCTTTCTCATCGACCCATACAATCCCTTCCCTTCACACCCACACCCCCCCCCCCTTTTGACCATGTATGTCTCTCAAGTCCGTTCGTAGTTAGGTTTAGATAGGCGAGGGTAGAACGGCGAGGTGGGAGTTTCAATTGACGGAAGATCTGGGTTTGGGAATATTGAATATTTTGGCCTCCTTGTGTGCCTGTGATGGGGGGGGGCCGCGCC
>Ga0307509_10000407_pt1 | contig 72359 bp, 72 predicted proteins | sample 10_EM_MG_FD_202245 | JGI IMG/M metagenome (GOLD analysis project Ga0307509, IMG submission 202245) | Populus trichocarpa ectomycorrhiza microbial communities from riparian zone in the Pacific Northwest, United States - 10_EM | ecosystem: Host-associated > Plants > Roots > Unclassified | place...
GCGGTGAGCCAGATGGACGAGGTGACGCAGCAGAATGCCGCGCTCGTCGAACAGGCGGCCGCCGCCGCGGAAAGCCTGGAAGAGCAGGCGCAGTCTCTGGCGCAGTCGGTGTCGGTCTTCCGCCTGAGCGAAGGAGCGCGTACGGCTTTGCCTTCGGCGCCTCGCGCAGCGGTCGCCCTGAGCGACAAATCAAGCCGTTTCACGCCTCCTCCGCGCGGTGGGCAGAAAGCGATCCCGAAACTCGCGGTGACGCTGGACGACGAGTGGCATGAGTTTTAGGCCGCTGCGGGTATTCAACACAGTAATCGAGATTTAGCCATGATCGAGTCAAAGCGTGTCGTCGGCGCTGTGCCGTTGCAGGAGTCGCGCGATCGCGAATTTCCTTTCTCTTCGGCGGATTTTCAACGCGTGCGCAAGCTGATCTACCAGCACGCCGGCATTTCCCTCTCCGACGTCAAGCAGGATATGGTCTATAGCCGTCTGGCGCGGCGTTTGCGGGCAACCGGAATGAGCAGTTTCGCCGATTATCTGGCGCTGCTTGAGAGCGGCGGGAAAGACGAGTGGGAGAAGTTCGTCAATTCATTGACGACCAATCTGACTTCTTTTTTCCGCGAGCCGCATCATTTTCCGATTCTTGCCGAGCATCTCAAATCGATTGCGGGCAGTGCGCCGATCAAGATCTGGTGCTCGGCGGCGTCTACCGGCGAGGAGCCCTACAGCATTGCGATGACGGTGGTCGAGACCTTCGGGAGTTTCAACGTGCCGGTGACGATCGTGGCCTCCGATCTCGATACCAGCGTGCTGGCGACGGCCGACAAAGGCGTCTATCCGCAGGATCGGGTCGACAAAATCTCGGCGGAACGCATGAAGCGCTTTTTCCTCAAGGGGTCGGGTACGCAGGAAGGGTACGTTTGCGTGCGTCCGGAGTTGCGCCGGCTGATCACTTTTCAACGCCTGAATCTGCTCGATCCGAACTGGTCGGTGCGTGCTCCGCTCGATGTGATCTTCTGCCGCAATGTGATGATCTATTTCGACAAGCCGACGCAGTACAAGATCCTGTCGCGTTTTGCGCCATTGATGCAACAGCACGGGCTGCTTTTCGCTGGTCATTCGGAGAGCTTTCTGCACGCGGCCGACCTGTTCCGCTCGAAGGGCAAAACGGTTTATGAACTCGCGCGCCCAGCACGCTAGCGCCCGCCCCGGCGCCAGTGCAAGCCAGGCATCGAAAGACGCCACGCGCCGAGAGCCGGCGGATGAGCACGGCTGCATCGAGTATCTGGCGACCAATCTTTACTTCGACAAGCGTTTCGAGTCGCAAGCGGTCAAGGTGCTGCCTGGGGAATACTACGTGACGCGGCGCGACATGGTGCTGGTCACGGTGCTCGGGTCTTGCGTGGCCGCCTGCATCCGCGACGTCGATTCCGGAATCGGCGGGATCAACCACTTCATGCTTCCCGAAGAGGCCGGGCGGGACGTGGTCAGTACGTCGGCGCGCTACGGCACCTTTGCCATGGAGGTCCTGATCAACCATTTGCAGAAGCTCGGAGCCCGCCGCAATCGCCTGGAAGCCAAGGTGTTTGGCGGCGGCGCCGTGCTCGAGAGCCTGGTCAGCAGCAATGTCGGGACGCGCAATGCCGAGTTCGTCCTCGATTATCTGAAGACCGAGAAGATTCCGGTCGTCGCCAAGGATCTCCTCGATTCGTACCCGCGCAAGGTGTATTTCTTCCCGCCGACGGGGCGGGTTCTGGTCCGCAAGCTGCACCGGGTGCACAACGATACCGTGCTCGCGCGCGAGAAGGCGTATCGCAGCCGGCTTGCGGAAACGAAGGTCGATGGCGACATCGAGCTCTTTACCTGAGGTATCCGTGCGCAATCTACATGCCTTTTTAACCTTGCCCGGGTCTGCGTCATGCGCATAAAAGTACTGGTCATCGATGATTCCGCGACGATGCGCAAACTGCTCGTCGAGTTGATCAACAGCGCGCCGGATGTCGAGGCGGTCGGTTCGGCGCCGGATGCGCTGGTGGCGCGCGAAATGATCAAGACCCTCAACCCGGACGTGCTGACGCTCGACGTGCAGATGCCGAAAATGGATGGCATCGCTTTTCTCGAGCGCTTGATGCGTTTGCGCCCGACGCCGGTGGTGATGGTCTCGTCGGTGACCGAATCCGGGTCGGGTACGGCGCTACGCGCCCTGGAACTGGGGGCGGTCGACTTTATCGGCAAGCCGCGCATGGATAGTGCGCAGAACAGCGAAGATTACGCCCGCGAGTTGCTCGATAAAATTCGCGTGGCCTATGGCGCCCGCTTGCGCCGCGCCGTGCCGGCGGCGCTCGCTCCGCCACGCTCGGAGCCGTTTCCGCCAAGCGTACCGGTGCGCCCGGTCACGGCGGGCGGCAAGATCGTTTTCCTCGGGGCGTCGACCGGGGGGACCGAAGCGATCAAGACCTTTCTCGCCGGGATGCCTGCCGATTGCGCGCCGATTCTGATCGTCCAGCATATGCCGGAAAATTTCACGGCCTCGTTCGCGGCACGCCTCGACAATCTCTGCGCGCCCCGCGTGATCGAAGCGCAAGGCGGTGAGCGGGTCGAATCCGGGATGGTGTACGTCGCCCCCGGTCACTCGCATCTGCAGATCAAGCGCGCGGCAACGGGCTACGTGACCGAGCTGCTGAATTCGTCGCCGGTCAATCGCCATCGTCCTTCGGTCGATGTGCTGTTCGATTCCGCCGCCGACCTGGTCGGACGCAACGCGATCGGCGTCCTCCTGACCGGAATGGGCAAGGACGGCGCGCAAGGCCTGTTGCGTATGCGTCACGCGGGAGCGCGGACTTTCGGGCAGGACGAGGCGAGCTGCGTGGTCTATGGAATGCCGCGGGAAGCCGCACAGATCGGTGCGGTGGAGGAGGTGGCCAGTCTCGATGATATGTCGCGCCGGGTCCTGACGACTTTGGGCAGGGCGGTGGCCTAATCCGCGATCTGCGAGTACATTATCACCTAAGTTATATAAGGAAATATCATGCAGACGAATGTCAGTATCCACGACGGAGAGGCGGTAGTGACGCTTTCCGGACGCTTTGATTTCAACGCGCATCGCGACTTTCGCGCTGCCTATGAGCCGCTGATGGAAGATTCCGCATTGCGGGCCGTGACGATCGATCTGGGCAACGTCGACTACCTGGACAGTTCGGCCCTCGGCATGCTGTTGATGGTGCGCGACAAGGCCGGCACCGCCAACAAGAAACTGACGCTGGCAAACGCCCAGGCCGGGGTCAAGCAGGTTCTCGATATCGCCAACTTCGGCAAGCTGTTTCAAATTATTTGAGCAGGCCAGGTCCGAATGACTCAAGAGATTGCTCGCTCGGCCGTAGACCTGTCCGATGGCGGGGAAAAATATAACAATGACGGAGGGAGTGGTAAATGAATGGAGTCGCGTGGAAGCTTCGTGCTGCGATGCTGTTGCAGTTGGCTTCTGCCGCCCTGGCGGCTTGGCTGGCGGTTAATGTTCTCGGTGGCGGCGCGCAGGGCTGGGGCATCGCTTTTGGGCTGCTCGCCGTTGTTTTCGTCGTCGTCGGTTTGCTGGTCGAAAGCGGCTTGATTCGGCGTGTGAATACACTGCGTGGCGTGATCGGGCGCATGTATCTTGATGGCGATCTGACCAAGCGCGCCCCGGTCGAAGGGCGCGACGAGATCGCCGAAACGGCAGCAGAATTCAACAAGCTGATGGAAAGTTTCCAGACGATCATCGGTAAGGTGTTTTTCAACTCGATCGAAGTCGCCCATGCGTCACAGCAACTGATCGACGAAGCGAATCGCGTCGCTGCCGGATCAAACCGGCAGCGCGATGCCGCTCTGGCGACCGCCAGTGCGATGTCCCAGCTGACGGAAAACATGAATCAGGTCAGCCAGAACGCGAGCGAAACGGCCGGCATTTCGGAAACCTCCAGCAATCTGTCGGCCGAGGGCATGCTGATCGTGCAAAACGCCTCGGCTGAAATGGAGCGGATTTCCAGCTCCGTCACCCAGTCGGCGCAGGTGGTCTATGCGCTGGGCGAGCGCTCGAAGGCGATTAGCGGCATCGTCCAGACGATTCGCGAAATCGCCGATCAGACCAATCTGCTGGCACTCAATGCCGCCATCGAGGCGGCGCGGGCCGGCGAGCAGGGGCGCGGTTTTGCCGTCGTGGCCGACGAAGTGCGCAAACTTGCCGAGCGGACGTCGAAGGCAACCGGCGAAATCAGTCAGATGATCGGTGCGATCCAGGGCGAGACGCAAAGTGCGATCGTCAGCATCGAGGCGGGTACGGGACAGGCGAAAAATGGCGCCGATCTTGCCCAGCAGGCAGCGTCCTCCCTCGAGCGGATCAACAGCGGCGCGCGCGTGACGATGGAAAAGGTCGACGCCATCGCTGCGGTTGTTGCCCAGCAGAGCAGGGCCGGGCATACCATCGCCGAGCATGTGACGAGCATCATGGAAATGGCCGAGACAAACAGCGCGGCGGCCGAAAAAGCGCTCGGCGAGGCGAATCAGCTGGATTATCTGGCGACCAATCTCAAGGAGATCGGCAACGTTTTCAAGCTCGGTCCGGCCGGCGACAGAGCGGTTGAAACGCACGCCAAAATGCCGGAGATCGTCAAGCGTACGGCACAGGCTGTCAGCCAGGCTATCGACAAGGCGGTCGATTCGGGGCGGATCAAGATTGAAGACCTCTTTGACGACAAGTACCAGCCGATCCCGAACACGAAGCCGCAGAAATTCAAGACACGCTTCGATGACTTTACCGACCAGACGCTGACGCCGCTGCAGGAGCAACTGCTCGACCAGAACAAGTGGATTGTCTATGGCATCGGCTGCGACCGGAAAGGTTACGTTCCGACGCATAACCGGAAATTTTCTCAACCGCTAACCGGCAATGAAAAAATCGATTTCGTGAATAACCGCACCAAGCGGATTTTCGACGACCCGGTCGGCCGCCGCTGCGGCGATCATGAACAGCCCTTCCTGTTGCAGACTTATCGTCGCGATACCGGAGAGATCATGCATGACATTTCTGCACCGGTATATGTGAAAGGTCGGCACTGGGGCGGCTTCCGTATTGGCTACAAGACCGAGGTCTGATGCGGGCCGGTGCCGCTATGCGTCTGACAAGAAGGCGTGGCGCGGCTGTGATTGTTCGATTAAGATGCTCGCAATAGGGCCACAAGGTCGTCTGCCCAAGAAAGGGTTCAGGAATGTCAGAGCTGCTCAAGAATATTGATGCTCGCACCAAGCTCGCCGGCACCAATAAGCTGGAGATTTTGTTGTTTTCGCTCGGTCTCGATTCGCGAACCGGGCGGCGTGAAACTTTCGGTATCAACGTTTTCAAGGTGCGCGAAGTGATGCGCACGCCACCCATCACTTCTGCGCCGGAAATGCCGTCTTCGGTGGTCGGGATGGTCAGCTTGCGTGGTGCGCTCGTTCCGGTGGTTGATCTGGCGCGCTATGCCGGCGTGGAGACCGAGACGCCGCGCGACATCATGATCGTCACCGAATACGCCGGGCATACCCAAGGTTTTCTGGTCGAAGGCGTCGATACCATTCTCCGGCTCGACTGGAGCCAGATGCGGGTGCCGCCAGACATGTTGATGGCCGAGATGGGCGGCCTGGTGACCGCCGTGACGGAGCTGGCCGACAATCGACTGGTCATGATGATGGATGTCGAGAAAGTATTGTCGGAAACGTCGAATTACGACGACGATCTTGTTTTCCGCAGCATCAAGCCGCTCGGCAAGCCTGAACTGACGGTGTTTTTTGCCGATGATTCGGTGGTCGCACGCAAACAGATCCAGCGCACTCTCGAAGCGATGGGGGTCAAATTCGTTTCCGCGATCAATGGCCGCGAAGCGTGGATCGAGCTCGAGAAAATGGCTGACTACGCGCAGTCGGTCGGCCGGAAGGCATCGGACATGATCAGTCTTGTGCTCACGGACGTCGAAATGCCTGAAATGGACGGCTACATTCTGACCAAGAAGATAAAAAGCGACCCGCGTTTTACCGGCGTGCCGGTCATTATGCATTCCTCCTTGTCGGGGATGTCCAACCAGCAGCTCGGCAAGTCGGTCGGCGTTGATGAGTACGTGGCCAAATTCGAGCCGCAGCGTTTGTCGGAAGCACTGGCGCGCCGTCTGCTGGGAACCGAACACGTTCCACAGCCCGCTTGATGCAGTGATTTCGGTGGAGTAAGACGATGGATATGGCGGAAAAGAAAAATCTGCTCGAAAGCGTTGATGCGCGCACCCGCTTGGCAGGCTCCAACAAAATGGAGATTTTGCTGTTTTCCCTGGGCACGCGGGAGACCTTCGGGATCAACGTGTTCAAGGTACGCGAAGTCGGGCGCACGCCGCATATTACGAAAACGCCCAATATGCCGCGCGGCGTCGAGGGCTTGATCTCCTTGCGCGGCAACGTCATTCCGGTGTTGTCGCTGGTCAACTTTCTTGAACACAAGGAAGTTGTTCCGGGTCTTGGCAAGACCATGATGGTTGCCGAGTACTCCAAGCGCACGCTGGGTTTTCTGGTGCACGAGGTCGACCGCATCATCCGGGTGGACTGGGAAAAGGTCAAAGCGCCGGAAACCGTTCTCGCGGCAAATCAGGGACTGATCACCGCGGTCATCGAACTGGACAACGGGCATCTGGTTTCAATTCTGGATGTCGAGCAAATTCTGGCGAATGCCTTTGGCGAAGCGATGATCGTGGATATTCCGCCGGCTCGGGTCAGCGAGGACGTGGCCGTCTTCTTCGTCGATGACTCGATTGTCGCGCGGCGAAAGATCGCCGAAGTGCTCGAGAAGCTCGGCGTCAAACACAAGCACGCGACCAACGGGGCGGAAGCCTGGTCCCGTCTGCAGGCGATCGCCGCGCATTGCCAGCAGACCGGAGGCTCGGTGCGCAACGAAATTCGCCTCATTCTCGCCGATGCGGAAATGCCGGAGATGGACGGCTACGTGCTGACGAAAAATATCAAGAGCGACGTTCGTTTCGAGGGTATTCCGGTGATCATGCATTCGTCGCTTTCGTCCGAAGCTAATCGGGCGATGGGCAAGGCGGTCGGGGTTGACGGATATGTGGCGAAATTTGATGCTGAAATGCTCGCGGATACCCTGCGTCCGCTGCTTGAGCGATAAGAGATAGAAGAAAACGGGAGTAGAGAATGGCAGATCCGAAGATGAGGATTCTGGTGGTCGACGATTTTTCGACGATGCGCCGGATTGTTCGCAATCTCCTCAAAGAATTGGGCTTCACCAACGTCGATGAAGCCGAGGACGGCGCGATTGCGCTGCAGAAGCTTCAGGGCGGTGGATTCGAGTTCGTCGTGACCGACTGGAATATGCCGAATATGGACGGCCTTCAGCTGTTGCAGGCGATTCGTTCGACGCCCACGCTGAAGCACTTGCCGGTCATGATGATTACGGCTGAAGCCAAAAAGGAAAATATCATTGCCGCAGCCCAGGCGGGTGCCAGCGGCTACATCGTCAAACCGTTCACTGCCGCGACGCTGGCCGAAAAACTGCAGAAAATTTTCGACAAGATGGCGGGCTGACATGAGCGACTCCAATATGTCGGGCGATTCGTCCGATCTCGAAGCGTTGTTCGACAGCATTGCTTCCGCGGGTGCCGTGCCGGCAGCTCCGGTCGCTGCGCCGCCCGTCAAGCCCTCCCTGATGCAGCAGGCGCGCGAAGGCGGTGGTGCGACCGACGATTCGGCGGAGCTGCAGGCTTTGTTCGATTCCGTTGCCGTTCAGCAAGCACCAGCGGCGGGTGATGCCGGTGATGTCGAAGGCGACGACGAGTGGCAGGGGCAGAACAAGGTATTTCAGCGGGTCGGTCAGATGGCCCGGCAATTACACGACACGCTCACCGATCTGGGTTACGACAAGCTCGTCGAAAAAACCGTCATGGCGCTTCCCGACGCCAAGGACCGCTTGGCGTATATCGCCAACCTCACCGAGCAGGCCGCTTGCCGAGTGCTCAACGCGACGGATATTGCCAACCCGATTCAAGACCAGTTGGAGAATGATTCCGCGGCGCTCGGTAAAAAGTGGGACGCGCTGTTTGCCAATCAGATGGGCGTCGACGACTTCAAGCAGCTGGCGCAGGAAACCCGTGCTTTCCTGAAGCAGGGTGTGCAGGAAAAAACTGCTGCGACCAAGGAACAGCTGCTCGAAATCATGATGGCGCAGGATTTCCAGGATTTGACTGGGCAGGTGATCAAGAAGGTCATCGCCGTCGCGCAGGAGCTGGAAGCGCAACTCATGGGCGTGCTTATCGAAACCATGCCGGGTGAAAAGCGTACCGAATCGGTCAACAGTCTGCTCAACGGACCGGTCATCAACGCCGAAGGGCGTACCGATGTTGTCGGAAGTCAGCAGCAGGTCGACGATCTGCTCGACAGTTTAGGCTTCTAGGAGGTTCAGCATGAGTGATTTTGCCGGGATGGAAGATCTGTTGCAGGATTTCCTGCAGGAAGCCAGCGATCTTTTGTCTGATGTTGACAACAAACTGGTCGATCTGGAAAAAACGCCGGATGATCGTCGTTTGCTGAACGATATTTTCCGCGGCTTTCATACGATCAAGGGGGGCGCTGGTTTTCTCAATGCGGGAGAGCTGGTTACGCTGTGCCACCTGACGGAGAACCTGTTCGACAAATTGCGCAACGGCGAAATGACGCTGACGCTGGAGTTGATGGATACGATCATGGCTGCGACCAAGGGCGTGCGCGACATGTTCGGCGAGCTTGGGCAGGCCATGCAACCGCGTTCGGCGCCGGCCGAAGTGCTCGCGGCCTTGCGCGCAGCGCTCGAAGGCGATGAGCATGCCAGCCCGGTCACGGTAGCAAGTCACGTGCCGCCCGCCGTGGCCCCCGTTGTTTCGGCACCTGTCGTCGAAGTGTTGTCGCCGGTCGCGGCCCCTGTTGCGGACGGTCCGGATTGGCAGGCTCTGCATGGCGCGATTACCGGACAAGCAACTCCCGTCTCGGGGGCGGTTGCATCGCAAGGCGAAGTGATTACGGCGGCCGAGGTGGCGCAGCAAGAACCGCATTTCCCGCCCGAGGGGCGTCGCACCACCGACCAGCCGGCAGCGGCTGTATCGGGAGCCAATAGTGGCCGTCGCGTCGAAGAGCGCGCAACGGCGCGCGAAAGCACGATTCGCGTGGATACGTCCCGCCTGGATCAGGTGCTCAACCTCTCTGGTGAGATCGGTTTGACCAAAAACCGTCTGACCAGCCTGCGTGCCGATATCCTCGCCGGAAAGAACGACACCGAAACCCTGCATGCGCTGGATCAGGCTGTCAGCCAGCTCGATCTGCTGGTCTCCGATCTGCAGAATTCCGTGATGAAGACGCGGATGCAGCCGATCGGCCGCCTGTTCCAGAAATACCCGCGAATTGCCCGCGACCTCGCACGTCAGCTTGGCAAGGATGTCGAGTTGACGCTGGTCGGCGAAGAAACCGAAGTCGACAAGACCATGATCGAGGATCTGGCCGATCCGCTGATCCACCTGATCCGCAATGCGGTCGATCACGGCGTTGAATCGCCGCTCGAACGCCAGGCGGCGGGCAAGCCGGCGAAGAGTATCGTGCGCCTGGAGGCGCGTCAGGAAGGCGATCATATCGTCCTGATCATCGCCGACGATGGCCGCGGCATGAGCGCCGAGCGTATTCGCGCCAAGGCGATCGAAAAGAACATCATCAGCGAGGAAGAGGCCAACACGCTGGACGAGCGTCAAAGCCTCAACCTGATCTTCCTGCCCGGTTTTTCGACGATGGCGCAGGCCTCGGCAGTGTCGGGCCGCGGGGTCGGGATGGATGTGGTCAAAACCAATATCCAGAAGCTCAACGGGTCGGTCGATATCCGTTCGGAGCCGGGCAAGGGCTCGGTTTTCATCATCTCGCTGCCGCTGACTCTGGCGATTTTGCCGGTGCTGCTGGTTTTGCTTGGCGATCAACCGTTTGCCTTGCCGCTCTCGATGGTGCGCGAAATCCTGCCGATCGAGAAAGACAAAATGCAGGAGGTCGGCGGCAAGGAGACCTTGGTGGTGCGCGGCGAAATTCTGCCGGTCATCGCACTTTCGCGTCTGCTCGGCTGGCCTCAGCTAAAGCATCCGGAGTATGGCGTGCTGATGCAAACCTCCGAACGGAGCTTTATCTTGTCGGTGGATAGCTTCGCCGGACGCGATGATGCGGTGATCAAATCGCTCGACGATTTCAGACCGCGTGGCGTGGCCGGTGTCACGACGCTTTCCAACGGGCAGATCGTGCTGATTCTCGACATGAAAGAGTTGCTCTCCGATCTGAGTTCGCTGATCGACAGCGATACCAAGGTCAGTCATACCCGCGCCCTGGAATTCTCCGCTTAAATACCGTTTAATCAGCAGCTTAAACAGGGGGCTTCGGCCCCCTGTTTCTTTTTGCGCGCATGAAACATCTGTTGCGTCTTCGCTACTATTCGAGAATCAGTATAAAAAAGATCTCATACCTCTTTATTTTTTATGGTTTTTTCCTATAATAGCCAGTAATTTATCGAAAGCCGCTAATGGCCGAAGAAAGCGATCTCGAACGAACAGAGCCTGCGTCAGGCAGACGCCTCGAGCAAGCGCGTGCGGAGGGGCAGGTTCCCCATTCTCGCGAGCTCAGCGCTTTCCTCGTTCTACTGAGTTCGGCGGGTATTTTCTGGGCCATGGGGCCTTGGTTGATGCAGCGTATGGCCTCTCTTCTTCGCCGCGGTTTGACGCTCGATGTCCAGCTGACCAGAGAGCCCCAGTTGATGCTGGTGCGCTTCGCCGATCTTGCGCTGGAAGCAGTTGTCGGATTTTTGCCGCTGCTCGCCGCGCTCGTCGTGGCGGCGCTGCTCTCGCCGCTTCTGCTCGGTTCATGGATATTCGCTCCGAAAGCCTTGATGCCCGATCTGTCGCGCCTGGATCCGCTCAAGGGGCTGGGGCGGCTGATCTCCTGGTCGGGCCTGGCCGAAATGGTCAAGGCGATTGCCAAAGCCTTTCTGCTCGGTGGTGTCGCAGCGTGGGTGATCTGGAATCAGCGCAGCGAAATTCTCGGCATTTTCGAGCAGTCGATCGAGGTTGGTCTGGCGACGACGGGCCATCTGGTTAACTACAGTTTTCTTGCTCTGGTCGCAGCCATGCTGTTGATCGTAGCCGCGGACGTTCCCTTCCAGCTTTGGCAGTACCACGACAAGCTCAAAATGTCGCGCGAAGAGCTCAAGCAGGAGAGCAAGGAAACCGAGGGTGACCCGCAAGTCAAGGCCAGGATTCGCAGCATGCAACGCGAAGCCGCCCGCCGGCGGATGATGGGCGCGGTTCCGACGGCGGACGTCATCGTCACCAACCCGACCCACTTCGCCGTTGCGCTGACCTACAAGAGCGGCATGGGGGCGCCGAAAGTCGTTGCCAAGGGGCGTGGCGACGTGGCGCTGAAGATTCGCGAAATCGGCGCGGCAAATGGTGTTCCTATGCTGGAAGCACCGCCGCTGGCGCGAGCGCTTTATCGCCATACCGATCTCGATCAGGAAGTTCCGTCTGCACTCTATGCGGCAGTGGCCGAGGTCCTGGCTTATGTTTATCAGCTCAGTAACTGGCGCCAGGTCGGCGGCAGCTATCCCGCGCCGCCAAGGGAAATTGCCGTCCCCGCAGAACTCGTTCCGGAGGCGGTGAATGGCTAGTCCGGCGCTGACCTTGCAGACTCTGTTTGGCCGCATGAACGTCCGCCAGATGGCCGGGCCCGTGCTGATCATGCTGATTCTGGCGATGATGGTTCTCCCATTGCCGCCGTTTGCGCTCGATTTGCTCTTCACCTTCAACATCGCGATTTCGGTGATCGTCATGCTGGTCGCGATGAGCGTCATGAAGCCGCTGGAATTCTCGATTTTCCCGACGGTCTTGCTGGTCACCACCTTGTTGCGCCTGTCGCTCAACGTGGCTTCGACGCGTGTTGTGCTGCTTTACGGGCATACCGGTCCCGATGCCGCCGGCAAGGTCATCGATGCTTTCGGGCACTTCCTGGTCGGTGGTAATTACGCGGTGGGCTTGGTCGTTTTCCTGATTCTGGTGATCATCAACTTCGTCGTGATCACCAAAGGTGCCGGCCGGGTTGCGGAAGTCGGTGCGCGTTTTACCCTTGATGCGATGCCTGGCAAGCAAATGGCGATCGATGCCGATCTCAACGCCGGCTTGATTGGCGAAGACGACGCGCGTCGCCGGCGCAAGGAAGTCGCACAAGAGGCGGATTTCTACGGTTCAATGGACGGTGCCTCGAAGTTTGTGCGGGGCGACGCGGTCGCCGGCATCATGATCATGCTGATCAACGTTATCGGTGGCTTGATCGTCGGGGTGCTTCAGCACAATCTCGATATTGGCACCGCCGCAAAGTTCTACACCTTGCTTACTATCGGCGACGGACTGGTTGCGCAAATTCCGGCGCTGATCATTTCGATCGCAGCCGGTATGGTCGTTACCCGGGTCGGCGATGAACAGGATGTATCCCAGCAGTTCACCGCACAGCTTTTCAGCAATCCGCGCGTCATCGGTCTCACGGCGGGGATTGTCGGTTTCCTCGGCTTGATCCCCGGCATGCCGAATTTCGTATTCCTGGCGATTGCGTCCGGCCTTGGCACGCTGGCCTGGAAGCTTGACCAGCGCAGGCGCGAGATCGTGCCGATGCCGGTCACCGTGGCGCCCGTCCCCGCGCCGGAGACGCAGGACGCGAGTTGGGCGGACGTTGCGCCGCTCGACGTGCTCGGCCTGGAGGTTGGTTACCGCCTCATTCCCCTGGTCGATAAGGCGCAGGACGGAGAGTTGCTGCGCCGGATTCGCGGGATTCGCAAGAAATTTGCGCAAGAGGTCGGCTTCCTTGTCTCGCCGGTGCATATTCGCGACAACCTCGAACTGAAGCCAAACGCCTACCGGATTCTTCTCAAAGGGGTTGAGATCGGGCAGGGTGAAGCGTTTCCGGGCAGCTTCCTGGCAATCAATCCGGGGCGCGTGGCGGGACAGCTGCAAGGCGCGGCGACGCACGATCCGGCGTTTGGCCTGCCGGCAGTCTGGATCGAGGCCGGACTGCGCGATCAGGCGCAAGCCTACGGTTACACCGTGGTCGATGGTAGCACGGTCGTTGCCACGCATCTCAATCACCTCATTCTCTCAAACGCCGCCGAGTTGCTCGGACGCCAGGAAGCGCAGGCGCTGCTCGATCATCTGGCCAAGGAAATGCCCAAGCTGGTCGAGGATCTGGTGCCCAAGGTTCTGCCGCTTGGCGTTCTACAAAAAGTGTTGCAGAACCTTCTCGAAGAAGGCGTCCACATTCGCGACATGCGCACCATCATCGAAACGCTGGCCGAAAGCGCGACGCGTGTCCAGGACCCGGAAGCGCTGACTGCGCAAGTGCGAGTCGCGCTGGGCCGTTCCATCGTCCAGCAGTTGTACCCGAGCGGCACTGAAATTCAGGTGATGTCTCTCGACCCGCAACTCGAACGAATTCTCGTCCAGGCGGTCGCCGGTAGCGGCGAAAACGCCGGCATCGAGCCCGGCCTTGCCGACACGCTGGTACGCGAAGCCGTAGCGGCCGCCCAGCGCCAGGAAGAACTCGGCTTGCCGGCGGTCCTGCTGGTTCCCGGAAATCTCCGTACTCTGCTGTCCCGTTTCCTGCGGCGCGGCATTTCTCAACTCAAGGTTCTCGCTCACAGCGAAGTGCCTGAAAGCAAAATTATCAAGGTCACCTCGATTATCGGAGGTAGAACATGAACGTTAGAAAATTCATCGCAGCAACGGCGCGTGATGCGCTACGCAAGGTCAAGGAAACGCTCGGGCCCGATGCGATCATCCTGTCCAACAGAGCCATTCCCGGTGGTGTCGAAATCATGGCGGTTGCGGCGCTCGACATGGCCATGATCGTGCCGACACCGGCGCGCGACGCGCCTGCCGGCGGCAACGACTACACCGTCAATTTGTCCACTCCGGCTCGGCAAGCCACCCCGGCAAGGCCTGCGGTCCAGCCCGCGACACGCCCTTTGGCGCAAGCGCCAGTACAGCCGTCCGTGCGCGCGGCGCGGCCAATGCCGCCGCCGGCGCGTCCGGCACCGCAAATCGACCTGCCGCAAGCGGTCCGAAATATTCCTCCCAAAACCGAGGCTGAAGTGGTTCCTGCGGCGGTGATGGACGAAATCCGCTCCTTGCGCAAAATGGTCGAACAACACCTGGCCGGATTTGCGTGGGGCGAAACGGCACGTTCGGAACCGGTCAAGACAGAAGTGCTCCGGCAGATGCTCGACGCGGGATTTTCTCCGCAGTTTTCCCGGGAATTGCTCGAAGAATTGCCGCGCGATCTCGACGCATCGCAGGCGTTGGCGTGGGTGAAAGGGAGTGCAGACCGCTCTTTGCTGACGATCAATGCCGAGAATGACATTGTCGATCGTGGCGGCATTTACGCGTTGGTCGGCCCGACTGGCGTCGGAAAAACAACGACCACCGCGAAGCTTGCCGCACGTTGCGTGCTGCGCCACGGCGCCAGCAAAGTGGCGCTGGTGACCACCGACGGTTATCGGATCGGTGCGCACGAGCAGTTGCGCATTTATGGGCGCATTCTTGGCGTCTCGGTTCATCTCGTCAAGGATGCGGACGATTTGCGTCAGACCCTGCAGGATCTGCAGCACAAGCACATGGTCCTGGTCGACACGATGGGTATGAGCCAGCGCGACCGCTTGGTTGGCGAGCAGGTGGCAATGTTCGGTGCCAGCAATGTCAAGCGTCTGTTGCTGCTCAATGCGACGGCGCGTGGCGATACGCTCGATGACGTCGTGCGCGCCTACAACGGTCCCGATCTGGCCGGTTGCATCCTGACCAAGGTCGATGAGGCCGCCAGTCTGGCCACTGCGCTCGATGTCATCATGCGGCACGGCTTGCGCCTGCATTACGTCTCCAACGGCCAGCGCGTGCCGGAAGATCTGCATCTGCCGAACCGCGCCTATTTGTTGCATCGCGCCTTCAAGGATGTGCCGGAGAACTCTCCGCATCGTCTTGACGGCGTCGAGCCGGGGTTGATGATGACGAATTCCGGTTCCAACATGCTGGCCGTCGGAGGTCGTCGTGGCTGAGTTGCGCGGTGACCAGGCGGCTGGGTTGCGCCGCCTGTTTGGCCGCGAGCAGTCGCGGATCGTCACTTTTACCGCCGGCAGCGCCGGCGTCGGTAAAAGTATTTCAGTGGCCAATCTTGCTTCCGCGCTCGCCCGGCAAGGCAAGGAAGTGCTGGTGCTCGACGAGAATAAGGAAGGTAACGTCGCTTCGCTGTATGGTGCGGTCGCCCGATACGACTTGCATCATGTCATCAACCGCGAAAAGTCCCTGAGCGAGGTCCTTCTCGCGGTTGCTCCCGGCGTGCGCATTCTGCCGGCAGCGCGCGCCGTCAAGAAACTTGGCAAGCTGAACGCCATTCAGCAGGAAGCGCTGCTCGAGAGCATCTGCGCAATGGAACGGCCGGCCGACGTGATTCTGGTCGATACCTCGCTGGATCATCCGCTTGGTTTCTCGCCGTTAGGCCTCGCAGCGCACGATACGGTGGTGGTTATTTCCGCGACGGGGGCTTCGATCACCGAGGCCTATGCCTTGATCAAGAAGGTGAGTCTCGGCTATTCGCGCAAGCATTTCCGCATCTTGGTAAATAAGGTCAGGGGTCCCGACGAGGCTGAGGCCATTCACGGCAACATCGCCCAGGTTACGCGTAGCCGAGGCTTGGCCAAGCTCGATTACGCAGGGTATGTGCCGCTCGACGAGCACCTTCGTCAGGCGTCACGCCTCTGCCAGCCGATCGTCGCTCTGTTTCCCGACGCGCCTGCCGCGAAAGCCTATCGTGCGCTGGCGGCGGACCTGCTGAACTGGCCATCACCCGATAGTGAAGCCGGTGGCCTCGAGCAGTTCGTCCAACAACTGCTACACTTGAGTCAACACATTGACCCGATCGCTATCCGCGCCTGATTGCCCCCAACAATTATGTATAACGCTGCTGGTCAGCTCAATAAGGATCAGCTGGTAGAGCGTTTTGCTCCGCTCGTGAAGCGTATCGCCTACCATCTGATGGCCCGTTTACCGGCCAGTGTTCAGGCCGACGATCTGGTCCAGAACGGCATGATGGGCTTGCTCGACGCCATTACCCGTTTTGAAGCTGGCATGGGCGCACAGTTTGAAACCTATGCTGCGCAACGCGTACGCGGCGCCATGCTCGATGGCCTGCGCGAAAACGACTGGTTGCCGCGCAGCCTGCGGCGCGATTTTCGCCGCATCGAAGTGGCGATTTCGCAACTGGAACAGGCGAACGGTCGGCCGCCGAGCGAAAAAGAACTTGCCGACTCCCTAGGCATGGCGCTTGCCGAGTACCAAAAGATGCTGCAGGATGCGCGTGGGCATCAGCTGGTTTACTTTGAGGACATGGTCGAGGAGGGCGGCGAGGGTTTTCTCGAACGTCATTTCACCGGCGACGCGAACGAACCGTCGAACCTTCTCGAAGAACGAAGCTTGCAGTACTTGCTGGTTCAGGGGATCGAAGCTCTGCCGGAACGCGAAAAGCTGATGATGGCGCTCTATTATGAGCAAGATCTCAACCTGCGTGAGATCGGGGAAGTGATGGGGGTAACCGAGTCGCGAGTGTGTCAGTTGCATAGCCAGGCGGTGGTGCGCTTGCGTGCTCGTTTATTTGGCGACGCCGGCCTTGCAAAGAAGAAGGCCGCCAGCAATGGATAAAATCAGCGCACTGGGTTTGCTGATTGGTATCCTGGCGATCATTGGCGGGCAAATTCTGGAAGGTGGCCATGTCGGTTCCCTATCGCAGCCGACCGCCTTGCTCATCGTTCTCGGCGGTACGCTGGGGGCGGTGATGTTGCAAAGCCCGTATGTGACCTTCATGCGCGGTATGCGGATGGTCAAATGGGTATTGTTTCCGCCGGTTGTGAATCATCAGAAGCTGATCCAGCAAGTATCGACCTGGAGCCAGGTTTCCCGTCGCGAGGGTTTGCTTGCGTTGGAGGGTATGATCAGCCAATTGAAGGACGAGTTCACCAAGAAAGGCCTGCAACTCTTGGTCGATGGCGCCGAGCCGGAGCGACTGCGCGAGGTACTCGAGGTCGAGATAAATACTTTCGAAGATGAAATGAAGTTGTCCGCCAAAATATGGGAAGCTGCCGGTGGCTACTCGCCGACCATTGGCATTCTCGGTGCGGTGATGGGGTTGATTCACGTCATGGAGAATCTTTCCGATCCGTCCAAGCTCGGTGCCGGGATTGCGGTCGCCTTCGTGGCGACCATTTATGGCGTCGGCTTGGCCAATCTGGTGTTTCTGCCGATGGCCAACAAGCTGAAAGCGCACATCGGGAGGCTTGTTGTGCAGCGCGAGATGATTGTCGACGGCCTGGTTGGCATTGCCAACGGCGACAATCCTCGCATCATCGAAAATCGGCTCAAGGGTTATATTTTCTAGACCATGGCTCGCCGAAAGCGCCACGAAGAGCACGATAACCACGAGCGCTGGCTGGTTTCGTACGCTGACTTCATCACACTTCTGTTTGCCTTTTTTGTCGTGATGTATGCGCTGTCGACGGTCAATGAGGGCAAGTATCGAATCCTGAGTAATTCGATGATCAACGCGTTTCGCAACGTGCCGGTCAATAGCGTCGGAGAGGCGCCGCTGGTCGTGCCGACCACGGTCTCAATGCAAAAACAGAGCACGGCAAGCAAGACGCCCGATCCGGCGAAACAGAAGCAGCGCGATAAGATGCGCAACGTCGCCAAGGATATTCTTGAAGTCATGGCGCCGTTGATCGCACAGGGGAAAGTTCGCGTGCTGGAGACGAGCCGTGGCGTGATGATCGAGATTAACGACAGTATTTTGTTTTCGCCGGGCCAGGCTCTCTTGCAGCCGCCGTTGATCAAGGCCATGCGGGCAGTTGCCGAGGTCCTGGCGGCTTCTGATTTTCCGATTACGATCGAAGGCCATACCGACAACGTGCCGATCAACACGGCGCAGTTTCCTTCGAACTGGGAGCTCTCTGCGGTGCGTGCCACCACTGTGCTGCGGCTGTTTGCCGATGCTGGTGTGGCGGCGGAGCGGCTGACGGCCATCGGTTATGCCGATACGCGGCCGGTTGAGCCGAATCTGCTCGCCGACGGAAGGGCGCGCAATCGCCGGGTAACGATTCTGATCGATTCGGCGATTCCGGAAAAAGGAACCGAGGTAAAGCTCGATGCGCCCGCCGAGAAGAGACCGCTAGCTGTTTCCGTGGGATCTCAGTAGCTGCCAGCACCAGCAGCGTGTTAGCTGGTCCGGCCGGCGAATAGCGATCCGGGGGGTTAAGCGGCGTCGTTGATGCGGCCGCTGAGACGCGGGGCAGTTTGCCCGTCGGGGCCGTACAAATGCAGGCTGCGAGATGCGCCCTGCATGGCTGCCAACGCTTGGGCGTTGTGTTGCATGCGAATCTGGATCAATTCGCCATTGACGCGGTTTAGCTCCCGGGCTTCGCTGGCCAGCGAAAGTATCCGTGACCACGCGTTTTGTGCACGGACATCCGGTGGGTGACGTTCAAACCAGGCTTCGATGCCTGCTCTATCCGCCGCGAGCCCCAAGCTCGCGAGCGCTGAATTGCGCTGATTGGCCAGCGAGGTGAGTTCGCCGGTGAGAGTGCTTTTGCTCTGAGTAAAGCCGACGATTTTGTCGATGTCGCCGTTGGCCAGTGCGACCTGCTCGAGCTTTAGCTGCTCGACAAACCTCGCGACCGTATCGGCTTCGGTTTCCAGCGTGTGCAACAGAGCTGTCATTTCAAATGCCGACACACTAGGCGCTTAGCCTCGGCGCTGCGAGTTGAGAAGTTCTCTGGCCGAAGAAATCAGACGGTCGGCAATGGCGCCGGTGTTGATCTGAAAGTTGCCATCGGCAATTGCCTGCTTGATCTGCGACACGCGAGCGGCATCAAAGGTTGGCGTATCGCCCGAGGCCTGCAACTGCTCCGAAAGGCCGCTTAGCCGAACGTTGGCGCCACTACTGGCTTGCGCGTTTGCGGCCGTCTTCCCCGCGGTGCGACCACGCGTCTCGCTGACATTGGAGCCAACGATGGGTTTGATTGAGTTGTCGATTTTCATGGTAAAGCCCCTTGGGTTTTTCTACTTAATCGATTTAACGGCCACAAGTACGCGAACTTTAGCATTATTTGCGACCGAGATGACCTTGGCGTCAATAAGAGATTTCGACCACGCCGCCGGGGCGAGCGATGCCGCTCACGGTCTGTCCGGAAGCCGTTCGTACCTGGGCAACCTGTCCATCGACGGCATTGTTGAGTGCCTTGCCCTCGCTGCTGACGCTAAACCCCGAACCTTTTGAAACCAGTTTGACGCTTTGCCCTTGCTGAACTGCCCACGGAGCGATGAGAAAATCGCTCCGCAAAGGCTGCCCGGCGGCGACCCCGTTCTTTACCGTTTTGCCGACCGCTTGCGCCTGATCGGTCAGGATATTCGCAGGCAGCGAACTGAGATCGCCGCTACGCGAGACGATATCTGTCGCCGCAACCAGCTGGCCTGCACTCATTGATCGCGCGGTGATCAGATAGTTGCCCTGCACGTTGACCTGCACGGGAATGTAAATTGTCCACGCCGAAGGGCCGAGGCAGCGCACGCCGACCGTGGCCTTACCCCAGAGGCGGCTTCCGGCCGGGAGAAACGGCTCGAAAGCGTTGCATGGCGTCAGTTGCGTTCGCGAATCGAGTTGCCCGATGCTGTAGCTCACTTTGCCAGGCAGCCCTTGGGTCTGCGTCCGCAGATAGTGATCCAGCGTGTCGGTCAGCGAGTTCTGTGCATGCGATAGCGCGGGGATTGCCAGCAGGAAAAACAGCAGTACCAGGCGGCTGCGAAGGTGACGAAAAAACGATGAAGTGCTCATCCGAGCATTCTGCCTGATCCTCGGGCGATTGCGAAATGCATTGCCGGGGCCTGTTTCACGGGCGGTCGGCAATATTTGCCGATGCACCGGCAGATGCTTGCCAGTCGGTGCGCAAATCCATGGCCGTTCGCATGTTTGATTGCCCTTATTGACGCTGGCACAAGTATTGCCTTATTGCTTCGCGTGACACTATTGAATCGGAGCCGCCGTGGTCAGCAAACTCGATAATGCGTTTTCCTTCCAGCAGCAGGCACTTGGCTTGCGCGCCCAGCGACAGCAGGTGCTGGCGGCGAACATCGCCAATGCCGATACCCCGAACTACAAGGCGCGCGACTTCGATTTCTCGGCCGCGCTCAAGGATGCAGTCGCCGGGCGCAGCTCCGGAAACCTGCAGTTGGCCACCACCTCGGGTCGTCATCTGCCGGGCGGTGGCGAAGCCGGCCCGGCGCGGCTGATGTACCGCGGCGAAACCCAGTCGAGTGTCGATGGCAATACCGTCAATATGGACGTCGAACGCGCCCAGTTCTCCGAGAACGCCATTCAGTACGAGGCGGGCATTACGTTCATTAGCGGCCAGATCAAGACCCTGATGTCGGCGATCCAGGCCTAAGGCGAATCATCGTGAGCATCTCCAACGTATTCCAAATCGCAGGCAGCGCCCTCACGGCACAGTCGATGCGCCTCAATGCGGTGGCCAGCAACCTTGCCAACGCTGACAGCGTGACCAGTGCGGATGGCAAACCCTACCGCGCCAAGCAGGTGGTCTTCGAAGCGACCCCGATGCAAGGCGTCGCGGCGCAGGGCGTACGCGTCAAACAGGTGGTGGACGACAACAGTCCGCCGCGTCTGGTCTATGACCCGCGCAATCCGGCGGCCGACGATAAAGGCTACGTCTCGATGCCCAATGTCAGCGTGGTCGATGAGATGGTCAACATGATCTCCGCGTCGCGTTCGTATCAGACCAATGCCGACGTGATGAACACCGCCAAGCAGTTGCTGCTTAAAACCTTGACGCTTGGCCAGTAATTAACTGTTTCAGGAGAATGTAATGAGCACTGTCGCATCGACGAATCAGAACACCGCTGCCAATACGTTTGCTGCCATCAATGCCGCCAATGCGGGGAAGACGACGGGCAACACCGCCGAGACATCGGAGGCGGCGAGCCAGAACCGTTTCCTGACCTTGCTCGTCACGCAGCTGAAGAACCAGGACCCGCTCAACCCGATGGACAATGCGCAGGTGACCACGCAACTGGCACAGATCAATACGGTGAGCGGCATCGAAAAGCTGAATACCACCATGGGGACGATGCTCGACGTCTACAACAACGGTCAGGCGATGCAGGCGGCAGGAATGATCGGCAAGAGCGTGATGGTGCCGGGCGGTGCGATCTCCCTGCAGAGCGGCCAAGCGTTGGGCGGCGTATCGCTGGCGGCTGCGGCCGACCAGGTGAGCATCGATATTCTCGACTCCACCGGCAAGGTGGTGCAGACCGAAACGCTGGGCGGCAGGGCCGCGGGAAATTTTGGCTTCGTCTGGGATGGCGCGACCGCTGCGGGAAGTGCGGCGGCGGACGGCAACTACAGCTTCAAGGTGACTGCAACCCAGGGCGGCAAGAGCGTAAGCGCCACGGCGCTGCAGCTAGGCACGGTTTCTGCTGTGACTCGGGCGGCTAGCGGATTTCAGCTTGATCTGGGACGCCTCGGCACCGTCGATTTCAAGAACGTGCAAGAAATACTCTAAACGTAGGGGACAAAAAAATGGCTTTCCAACAAGGACTCAGTGGACTCGGCGCATCGTCAAAGCAGCTCGATGTGATCAGCAACAACGTCGCCAACTCCACGACGGTCGGCTTCAAGTCCGGCCAAGCGCATTTTGCCGATGTTTTTGCCGCCTCTCTGAACGGCGCGGGCGCTGGACAGGTCGGTGTCGGCGTGTCGGTGTCCGGTATCGAGCAGCAGTTCACGCAGGGCAACATCTCGACCACCAATAACCCGCTGGATATCGCGATCAACGGTGGCGGCTTCTTCCGCATGGATACCAACGGTTCGCTTTCCTTTACGCGTAGCGGGCAGTTTCACCTGGACAAGGACGGCTTCGTCGTTAATGACCAGTCGGCAAAGCTGACTGGTTATCCGGTCGATCCCGTGACTGGACTCGTTGTTCCTGCGTCGCCGACACCGATCCAGTTGAGTGCTGCAGATATCCCGCCAGTCGCGACGGGGCAAAGTTCTGGCGCGATCACAGGGGTGCAGGCGAAGGTGAATCTCGATTCGCGGCAGGGGCAGCCTAGCACGCCTGTCTGGGTGTCTGGTGCCGCTTCTATTCCTGGGACGGCAGCCTCATATGCACCCAGTCCGGCGACTTATAACTATTCGACGGCGGTTTCCATCTTTGACACGCTCGGCAACTCGCACAATCTCACTTTCTATTTTGTGAAGACGGCAAATACCGGGGAATGGGATGTTCATGCCAGCGTTGATGGGACGACCGATACAAACGTGACACTGGGCATTCCTGCCGCACCTGTCGGTTCCGTAGGCCTTCCGCTGGAGTTCAATACGTCGGGTGTGCTTGACCCAAACACCGCCAACGTCACTGTCAGCATAGACCTAAATAAGGTCATGAATGATCTCGGAAAGCCGAACAATGCGGCTTCACCGCTTACCTTCAACCTCGACATGACCGGCAGCACGCAGTTCGGTGCAACATCTTCAACGAACAGCTTGGCACAGGATGGTTATACCACTGGGCGCTTGACGGGTATGAGCGTTGCCGCCGACGGCATGGTTAAAGGGAATTACAGCAACGGTCAGTCGCTCAGTCTAGGGCAGGTTGTCCTCGCCAATTTTGCCAACCCCAACGGGCTGGTTTCTCTCGGCAACAACCAGTGGCAGGATACGGCCGCGTCCGGCCCCGCGCTGGTTGGGGCCCCGAACTCCGGCCGTCTCGGCGTGTTGCAGTCGGCTGCCGTCGAGGAGTCGAACGTCGATCTGACCTCCGAGCTGGTCGCCATGATTACCGCGCAACGCAGTTATCAGGCCAATGCCCAGTCGATCAAGACGCAGGATCAGATCATGCAGACGCTGGTCAATCTGCGCTAAACGACGCGCTGAGTAAAAGAAGAAAAGAGGAAAGGCCGCCATGGACCGCCTGATTTATACCGCGATGAGCGGCGCCAAACATGCTTTCCTGCAACAGGCAGGCGTTGCCCAGAATCTGGCCAATGCGTCGACCACCGGGTACCGTGCCATGGAGCACAAATTCCGGGCGGTTCCGATTCAAGGCGAAGGTGTGCCGACGCGGGCCTTTGTGGTCGATGCGTCGATCGCCGATGTGTTCGATCAGGGCCCCATGATGGCGACCGGTCGGCCGCTCGACGTGGCGGTGCAAGGCGCAGGCTGGATTGCCGTGGAGACGCCGGATGGCGGTGAAGCCTATACCCGCGCTGGCAATCTGCAGGTCAATGCCAACGGTCAGTTGCAGACGGCAGGCGGCTTCAACGTACTGGGCGATGGCGGTGCGCTGGCGATTCCGCCGGACAACCGGATTTCCATCGCGCCGGATGGCACGGTCTCGGCGGTACCGCTGTTCGGCAGCCCGAACAACGTCAACGCAGTCGGCCGGATGAAGCTGGTCAATCCCCCTGAGAACGAACTAGTGCGCGGCGGCGACGGCCTTTTCCGTCTGAAGAGCGGCCAGCCGGCAATCGTCGATGAGACGGTGCGGGTCGCGCCCGAAACCCTGGAGGGCAGCAACGTCAATCCGGTTGACTCGATGGTCAACATGATCAGCCTCGCCCGTCAGTTCGAGATGCAGATCAAGATGTTGCAAACAGCCGATACGAATGCCAGCAAGGCCAGCCAGATTCTCTCGATGAACGCCTGACAGGACTAGAACCAAATGATCCGCTCACTCTGGATTGCCCGCACCGGCCTCGACGCCCAACAAACGCAGATGGACGTCATCGCCAACAACCTGGCCAACGTCAGTACGAATGGCTTCAAGCGTGCGCGCGGCGTTTTCGAAGATCTGCTTTATCAGACCCTGCGTCAGCCGGGCGCCCAGTCCTCGCAGTCGACGCAGATTCCTTCGGGCCTGCAACTGGGTACCGGTGTGCGACCTGTGTCGACGGCGCGTATTCATACGCAAGGCGCCGTGCAGCAAACCGGCAACGATCTCGATCTGGCGATCGACGGCGCCGGCTTCTTTCAGGTGTTGCTGCCGGATGGCACCACCGCCTACACGCGGGACGGTTCGTTTCAGAAAGACAATCAAGGGCAGATGGTTACCGCCAATGGCTATCCACTGCAGCCGAGCATCACGATTCCGAACAATGCGCTGTCGGTGACGATCGGCAAGGATGGTGTGGTGTCGGTGACGCAGCCTGGCTCTTCCGCGGCGGTCCAGGTCGGCACCCTGCAGGTTGCCACCTTCGTCAACGTCGGCGGCTTGCAGAGCGTGGGGGAAAATCTTTACCTGGAAACCGCGTCGAGCGGATCGCCGACCCCCAATACGCCGGGACAAAGCGGTGCCGGCGCGCTCAACCAGCGTTATGTTGAGACCTCCAACGTCAACGTCGCTGAAGAGCTGGTTACGATGATTCAGACGCAGCGTGCCTACGAACTCAACTCCAAGGTCGTGTCGACGTCCGACCAGATGTTGTCGCGGCTGACGCAACTGTAAAGGAGCGATCATGCGAAATCTTGTGCCGATGATTTTTGCCGCGCTTGCCGTGAGCGCGTGCAATACCGTGCCGCCAACCAACATCCATCAGCCGATGACGGCACGGCCGGCGCCACGGATGGAGAATATTGCCGCCAACGGCAGCATTTACCAGTCCAGCACTTCGCGCACCCTTTTCGAGGATCGGCGCGCGCGTTATATCGGCGATACGCTGACAATCACCATCGCCGAAGCCAACACGGCGTCGACAAAATCCAACACCAATGTCAGCCGCGCCGCCAGTATCAGCGCCACCGTTCCCTCGGTGGTCGGTCTCCCCGGGCAAGGTTTACAGGGCATGAATCTGGCTGCCAGCAGTTCGAATACTCTTGCCGGCAAGGGCGATGCGGCAGCCAATAACGTATTCACCGGCACCATTACCGTGACTGTCATCGAGGTGCTGCCGAACGGGAATCTGCTGGTTTCCGGCGAGAAGCAGGTGGCGATAGCGCAAGGGACGGAGTACATCCGCGTGTCAGGGATCGTCAATCCGGTCTTCCTGACCACTGCGAATACCATTGCTTCGTCGCAACTTGCAGACGCACGCATCGAGTACAAAGAGAGCGGCACGATCAGCGAGGCGCAGGTCATGGGTTGGCTGGCACGCTTTTTCATGAGCGTTCTGCCGTTCTGAGACGACTGCTGAGCAAAGGACAGGTAGGTATCATGGCAAATCAAACCGGCAAGTTTCGGCGTTTCCTGGCAATTCTTGCCTGCGGCACCTTGCCGCTGCTCAGCGGCGCCGTGCACGCCGATCGCATCAAGGACCTCGCGTCGGTGCAAGGCGTGCGCAACAACCAGTTGATCGGTTACGGCCTGGTGGTCGGTCTGGACGGGACCGGCGACCAGACGACGCAGACGCCGTTTACGACGCAAAGCATCATCAACATGCTGGCGCAGCTCGGGACCACGCTGCCTACGACGCAATCCCTGCAACTGAAGAACGTCGCCGCCGTGATGGTGACGGCCAGTCTTCCCGCCTTCGCCAAGCCGGGGCAGCAGATCGACGTTACCGTTTCGTCGATGGGCAACGCCAAGAGCCTGCGCGGCGGCACCCTGTTGATGACCCCCTTGAAGGGTGCCGACAGCCAGGTGTATGCGATGGCCCAGGGCAATATTCTGGTCGCCGGTGCGGGCGCTGCCGCGGCTGGCAGCAAGGTGACGGTTAACCATCTTCTGGCCGGCCGCATTGCCGGCGGCGCTACCGTCGAACGTGAGGTGCTCACCGCGCTTGGGCAAGGGGCCTTCATTCACTACGAACTGGGCAACGCCGATTTCGGAACGGCGCAGCGTGTCGTCGAGGTGATCAACCGGGAAATGGGTCCGGGTACCGCGCAGGCTGTCGATGGGCGGCAGATCCGCGTGCATGCGCCCGAGGAAGCGAATAGCCGGGTGGCTTTCATGGGTCGCATCGAGAATCTTGAGGTCCGCCCGATGCAGACTGTCGCCAAGGTCATCGTTAATCCACGCACCGGTTCGGTGGTCATGAACCAGACGGTGACCATTGATGCTTGCGCCATCGCGCACGGCAATCTTTCGGTGGTCATCAACAACGAGCAGCAGGTCAGCCAGCCCAATGCGCTGGCCGCCGGTCAGACGACAACGACCAACCAGGCCGATATCCAGATCAAGCAGGAGCCCGGGGTACTGATGAACGTCAAGGCCAGCGTCAATCTGTCCGACGTGGTCAAGGCGCTCAATGCCTTGGGCGCCAATCCACAGGATCTGCTGGCGATTCTGCAGGCGATGAAAGCCGCCGGCGCCTTGCGCGCCGATCTGGAAGTCATTTAATCGAAGAGATCTCGGTTTCTGGCGCGTAAATTGCTGAGACTCAGCTCATGAAAGCTGACGATCTCAATTCCCAGCACTTTGTTCTCGACCTGAAGGCGGCCGGAGATCTGCGCGCCAAGCTCAAGCAGGATCCGAAGGCCGGCCTGCATCAGGCAGCGCAGCAGTTCGAGGGCATGCTGCTGCAGATGATGCTCAAGAGCATGCGCGACGCAACGCCGCAGGACGGCTTGCTGGACAGCGACCAGAGCCGTTTCTACACCTCGATCATGGACCAGCAACTGGCGCAGAACCTCTCGTCGCAGGGCAAGATGGGCTTCGCCAAACTGCTCGAGCAGCAACTCGGACGCAACATGGCGAGCGGCACGCCGGGTGATCCGAGCACCTCCCTTGAAGGATTGCAGCAGGCCTTGATTGCGCGGCAAGCGGCAAGTTCTGCCGGTTCGGCCGTCGGGGCCGGCGCGGAGCGGATTCGCAGCGCACCGGTCGATGCGTCGTCGGCCAGTGCAGCCTCTCCGGCGGCCGGCGGGAGCGGCGGCGATTTCGTCAACCGCGTCTGGCCGCATGCCGTCGAAGCCGGGAACGCAATCAGTGTCCCAGCGCATTTTCTCGTGGCCCATGCGGCGCTCGAAAGCGGCTGGGGCAAGAGTGAAATTCGCACTGCCGATGGCTCCCCCACTTACAACCTGTTTGGCGTCAAGGCAGGCCGTAACTGGCAGGGGGCATCGGTCGAAGTGGCGACGACCGAATACGTCAATGGTGTTGCCCAGCCGTCGCGCGAGAAATTTCGGGTTTACGGCTCCTACGCGGAGTCCTTTCGCGACTACGCCAACCTCATGCGCAGCAACGCCCGCTTTTCCGGCGTGCTCGGGCAGCAGGATGGCACGCAGTTTGCTCGTTCATTGCAACAGTCAGGTTACGCCACCGATCCTCTCTACGCCGACAAGCTTGGCCGCATTATCAACGGGGCGACACTACGTCAGGCGATGGTCGGTTAGACGGTCGACCTAAACCATTCGGTGGATTTGCCGTTATCGGCAGAGAAGGAGATTTAGCGCCATGAGTACAGGACTGATCAGCATCGGCGTCAGTGGAATGCAGGCCGCACAGATTTCGCTGTTGACGGCCGAGCATAACGTGACCAACGCGAGTACGCCCGGCTATAACCGGCAGCGCGCGATACAGGCGACGAACACCGCACTAATGACCGGTGCGGGGGCCATCGGGCAGGGCGTTCACGTTACGACAGTCGAGCGCATGTATAGCAGCGTGTTGAGTACGCAGGTGGTTCGTAGCCAGACGTCGGTTAGCGATCTGGATAGTTTCTACTCGCAAATCAAGCAGATCGACAATGTGCTTGCCGATACCAATTCCGGCGTGTCGCCGGCGCTGCAGGACTTTTTCAAGGGCGTTCAGCAACTGGCTTCCGACCCTGCTTCTCTTCCTGCGCGGCAGGCAATGGTTTCCTCGGCGCAGGCGCTAACGGCCAGGTTCAACTCGCTTAACGATCAGTTGACTCAAATGTATGACGGCGTCAATAGTCAGGTCGGCAGTTCCGTCAGTGCGATCAATTCCTACACGCAGCAGATTGCCAGCCTGAACGAGCGTATCGTCGATGCGCAATCCTCGTTCTCGCAGGCCCCCAACGATCTGCTCGACCAGCGCGATCAGCTGGTGGCCGACCTCAATAAAGTGGTGGGAGTAAAAACAGCAACGCAGAGCGACGGCAGCTTCAACGTATTCATGGGAACGGGGCAGCAACTGGTCGTTGGCACGGTGGTCACCAACGTGACGGCTATCGCATCGGCCGAGGATCCTTCACGCATGGTCGTCGGCCTGCAAAACGCCGGCGCAACCCAGGAACTTCCGGAGTCGCTGATCACCGGCGGCAGCCTTGGCGGCCTCATTCGTTTCCGGAGCGAGGCGCTCGACAAGACGAGCAATCAGCTCGGGCGAGTCGCCCAATCGCTGGCATCGACTTTCAATGCACAGCATGCCCTGGGGCAGGATTTGCAGGGCAATATTCTGGGTTCGGCAAATTTCCAGAAGGATTTTTTCGTCATCAATCCGTCAACGCCGAAAGTCATCACCAATACGAGCAACACCGGTGGAGCCACTCTGGCCGCGACGTTTGATCCGGTCAGCAGCAACGGAACGAATTTCTATAGCAACGTTACGGCCAGCGACTATCGAGTCGGATTTGATGGCGTTAGTTATTCGCTGACTCGCCTATCCGATAACAAGGTTTGGCCAAACCCCACGGACCCGACAGCTTTGGTGCCGGGCACGGCGTTTTCACCAAAGACTAACGGGGTTGCATCCGAAGGAATAACGCTGACGCTCGCCGGCGCAATGAGTACGGGCGACACCTTCCTCGTCGAGCCAACCCGTGAAATCTCGCGCAACCTGAGCGTCAATGCGGCAATCGTCGGAGACCCGCGCCTGCTTGCGGCCGCGGCGCCTGTTCTGGCACAGATCAATGCGACCAATGCCGGCAAGGCCACCGTTTCACCGGGCGTGGTCAGCACGGGCTATAGCACGGCCGGCTTGCCGGCGACCTTGACCTACGCCGCAGGAGCGCCTTCGACACTGACGGCAACGGTCGGTGTGACCGTGACGAGCGGCGGCGTTTCAACCGCTTATCCGGCGGGAACGCCATGGAACTACCTGTCGGGCGATACGATTTCCTTCAATGGGATCACTTTCAGCGTCAGTGGCGTTCCTGCGAACGGCGACACGTTTTCGGTAGCCGCGAATACGACAGGTGTCGCCGATAGCCGGAATGCTCTTTTGCTTGGCAAATTGCAAACGCAAAATACCGTGTCCGGTGCAACGGCGAGCTATCAGTCTTCGTATGCACAGATGGTCAGCGACGTCGGCAACAAGACGCGTGAAACACAGGTGACGCAGGGTGCGCAACAGTCGCTCCTCGATCAGGCGACATCGGCGCGCGAGGCGCTGTCAGGCGTCAATCTCGACGAAGAAGCGGCGAATGTGCTGCGTTTTCAGCAGGCGTATTCCGCTTCGGCCAAAATCCTCGAGATTGGCTCCAAGCTGTTCGATACCCTGCTCGCAATCTGAGATAAAGGAATATTGCCATGCGCGTCAGCTCTAGCCAGATATTCGATGTCGGAACGATCGGCATGCAGCGGAACCAGTCCGCCTTGTTGAGTACGCAAGCTCACCTTTCAACCGGAAAACGCGTCAATACGCCCGAAGACGACCCCGTCGCAGCGGCTCAGGCGCTGGTGGTGACACAATCGAATGAAGTTAACAATCGTCATATCGAGAATCAGGGCGCTGCCGGTGACCACCTGAAACTGCTTGAAACGAAGCTCTCCGATGTGACCGATAACATCCAGAGTCTTCTGGATAAGGCGGTGCAGGCGGGGAACTCGGGTGTGCTTAACGATGCCGATCGGGGGGCGATCGCCACCGATATGCGCCAGAAGCTGGCCCAGCTTCTGGCGAGCGCCAATAGCCAGGATGGCGACGGGCAGTATATATTTTCCGGCTTCAAGACCAATGTGCAGCCCTTTACTTCCGCGACCGATCCCGTGGATTCGACCGCACCGGCGACACTGGCGCCGCCACAGAATTTTGCAAACCCTTACGTTACCTATAACGGTGACCAAGGGCAGCGGACCTTGCAGGTCGACGCCGGGCGCATCATGTCGACCAGCGAAAACGGTGTCGACGTTTTCATGCGGATCAGTGATAAGAGCGGGACGCTGACCGGCGGCAGCGTTTTCGACACGATCAAGAACATGATCGACACCCTGGAAAAACCGATTGCCGCAAACCCGACGTTCCAGACCGATTTCAAGAACGAAATGAGCGACCTGTCCGCTTCGCTCGACAATACGCTGCGGGTTCGCGCCTCAGTTGGTTCGCGTCTTGCCGAACTGGATGCGCTCGGAAACTCGGCGGCCGGATTGACCGCACAGTATCAGGAAACTTTGTCCGGACTGCAGGATCTCGACTACGCAAAGGCCATCTCGACGCTGTCGCAGCAGCAAATGCAACTCCAGGCGGCGCAGCAGTCGTTTGCGAAGATCAACAGCCTTAGCCTGTTCAGTATTCTCTAAGCAATGAAGCTGGCCGCCATCCCCGCTTTACTCCTGGCTTCGGTTTTTCTGGCGGCTTGCAGTACGGTCGGCAAGGCGGTTAACGATACTTTGGGGGGAGCGCATCCCGGTACCGGACCTATTGTGCCGGACGGGGTCGTTCAGTTGTCCCCTCATAACGCATACACCCTCGAGACGCTGGTGGTGAGTGCCGCCGCAGTTGGTCTGGTCTACGTGGTCTATGATCCCCTGGCGCCCAATTGGTCGGTCGAGGAAAAACTGTTGGCTAAGGACACCTACGCTCTTTCGATGCGAGCCAAGAGCTTTCGCACGGGCGGCGATGGTGAGTCGATGATGATCCTTAAACGGCGCGCCCTGAAGCTGCAGCGAGAAAATGGCTATAGCAGCTATCGCATCCTCGATTTTTCGGAAGGCGTTGAGTCGAGCACGCCGTTTACCCGCCGCTTTTCCGAAGGAACCATTCAGCTGGTGCGCGCCGCCGAGGTCGTTCCGAAGTAACCGTGGATCGTGGGTTAGCGGACGGGCACGAAGTAACCGAGGGTTGATTGCAGCCCGTATTCGAACAGGTGCTGCAGCGGTGTGCTCAGGTACGACAGCCCGATCGCCAGCAGGCCAAATCCCATGGTCAAGGTCACCCCGAAACCGACGGCAAACAGGTTGAGTTGCGGTGCCGCGCGCGCGAGAACGCCCATGGCGATGTTGGTGACCAGCAAGGCCGCGATGATCGGGAGCGCCAGCAATAGGCCGGAAGAAAAAACCACCCCGCCAAAATTTGCCAGGTTCAGCCACGTTCCGCTACCCAGCGCGCTGGCGGAAACCGGGATGGCCGTGAAGCTATGGGTAAGGGTCGCGATCAGCATCAAATGGCCGTTGACCGCCATGAACAGGAGCAGGGCCAGCAGGCCCATGATTTCGGAAATGACCGGTGTTTGCGCCGAACTCGCCGGGTCGTAGAAAGTTGCGAAGCCCAAGCCCATTTGCATGCTGATCATGGTGCCGGCCATGTCCACTGCGCTGAACACGAGGCGCATGACGAAGCCCATTGAGAATCCGATCAGCATTTGCTGGGCGAGAATCCACAGGCCGATCCCGGAGGCCGGTTCCACGTCGGGCATCTTCGGCAGCACGGGAGTGATCGCGATCGCGATAACCAAGCCGACAACGAGGCGCAACTGGGTCGATAGCGCCGTATTTCCAAAAGGCGGGGCGACGACGAGCAGAGACAGGATACGCGCCAGCGGGAAAAAAAAGGCGACGATCCAGGCGTTGATTTCGGCGGAGGTGACGCTGATCATGGCCGTTCAGCCGATGAGCTGCGGAATGCTTTCGAACAGGCGGCGGATGTAATCAACCAGCAATTGCAGCATCCAGGGGCCGGCCACGATGAGCGTGATGAACATGACGACCAGTTTGGGAATGAATGACAGAGTCGCTTCGTTGATCTGCGTGGCGGCTTGAAAAATACTGATGATCAGGCCGGTGACGAGACCGGCCAGCAGCAGCGGGCCGGAAACGATCAAGGTCATTTCCATCGCCTGACGGCCAATATCCATAACGATTTCGGGCGTCATGTTCCGAAACTTTCCACGAGGGAGCCGAGCACCAGGTGCCAGCCGTCGACGAGAACGAAGAGCATCAGCTTGAACGGGAGCGCCACCATGACCGGCGACATCATCATCATGCCCATGGACATCAAGACGCTGGCGACGACCATGTCGATGACCAGGAAGGGGATGAATACGATGAAACCGATCTGGAAAGCCGTTTTCAGCTCGCTGGTGACGAAAGCGGGAATCAGCACGCGCATCGGGATGTCGTCAGGTGAGTCAAGTTTCGGCACATTGGCGAGCCGGGCGAATAGCCCGATGTCCGATTCGCGGGTCTGCTTGAGCATGAATTTGCGAAGCGGCACGGCGCCGCGCTCGATCGCCTGTTCGAAGGTAATACGGCTTTCAGATAGGGGTAGATAGGCGTCTGAGTAAATTTTGTCGAGCACCGGCGACATGATGAAAAAAGTCAGGAACAGCGACAGCCCGACCAGAACCTGATTCGGTGGCGATCCCTGCGTGCCGATTGCCTGTCGCAGCAGCGAAAGGACGATGACGATCCGGGTAAAGCTGGTCATCATCAGAAGCGCGGCCGGGAGGAAAGAGAGCGCTGTCAGGGTCAGCAGCGTCTGCACCGACAGAGTGTAGGTTTGGCTGCCGCCCGGGCCGGGCGTGCTGGTCAGGGCCGGCATGCCGCCAGCCTGTGCCCATGCGGCCAGCGGGAATAGCAGCAGCGTAGCGAGAAGCCATCCTGAAAGCTTACCGAGTTTCATTTTTACGCTCGATCATTTGTTTCAACCATTGCCCGAAAGGCTTTTCGTCTGTGGGCGAAAGCGGGAGGTCGCTTTTGGGCATCGTATGCAAGGTGCGCATCTGGCCGGGGCCGACGCCCACGACGAGCCAGACGTCGCCGATTTCGAGCAGGACGATCCGCTCCCGACTGCCGATCATCAAGCCGCCCACGACGCGCAAAGGGCCCGTCCTGCCAAAACCTTGGCCGGGGTTGAACTTGCGTAACAGGTAGGCGGCAAGAAAAAGAAGCCCGAAAATGAGGAGCAGGCCGAGCCCGGTCTGCAGTATCGTGCCCGCTGATAGTCCCGGTGTGGCTGGCGATGCTGTTTCGGCCAGTGCCTGCAACGGAAAAGCCGCCAATGCCGCCAGCGCAGGGCGGCAAGAGGTGGATTTGATGGGGCGGCGGGTGAAAATCAAGATAATTGGCCAAGAACGCGGGTAGGCCGTCATCTTAAAGCAAGCCGCGGGAAGGGGGAACTTCATCTGCCGTCGGCTAAGGGCAGGGCTCGTCGTACCTTAGCCTTGGGCGCTAAAGATTTTGCGCGAGGCCTCGAGGTTCCGGGGCTTAGCGCCCGATTTTTCGCATGCGTTCGGACGGGGTGATGATGTCGGTCAAGCGGATGCCGAATTTGTCGTTCACCACCACGACTTCACCCTGCGCGATCAGGGTACCGTTAACCAGCACGTTCATCGGCTCGCCGGCCATCGCATCGAGTTCGACGACCGAACCGTGCGCAAGCTGCAGCAAATTCTTGATGGTGATCTTGGTGCGCCCCAGTTCGACCGAGATCTGGACGGGAATGTCCAGGATCATGTCGAGCTCATTCATCATCGACGCTTTGCCCGCGCTCTCGCCGAAGGAGGGGAATATCTGGGCAGGCTGTGCGGAGGCAGCCGGCGCGGACTCCGCAATGGCCTGCTCGGCCATTGCGGCAGCCCAGTCGTCCTCGGCGATGGCGTCGTCGGCGCTCGGATTGTCGTTGTTCTCAACTTCGTCAGACATTGTTTTCTCCCAGCGCAGCTTCCTGGCTTTCCGTTGCTATGAAGCGTTCGATTTTGAGTGCATATTGGCCGCCTTGTTGTCCGTAGCGGCATTCCATCAACGGAATTTCGTCGACATTGGCGACGATTATTTCCGGGATGCTGAGCGGGATGATGTCCCCCTCTTTCATTTTGAGAATCTGTCCCAGCGTGACGGTCGTTGTTGCCAGTTGCGCGGCGATTTCAACCTCGGCATCTTTCAATTGCTTGCGCAGCATGATGATCCAGCGCTTGTCGCTGGACAGCTGGTCGCTCTGCATCGAGCTGTAGAGCAGGTCGCGGATCGGCTCGATCATCGAGTACGGGAAGCAGATATGCATCTCGGCCGTCGAGCCGCCAAATTCCAGCGAAAAGGTCGTCGAAATGACGATTTCGGATGGCGTCGCAATATTGGCGAACTGCGAGTTCATCTCGGAACGGATGTATTCAAAGGTCAGGTCGTAGACCGGTTTCCACGAGCGGTTGTATTCCGTGAATACGACACCGAGCAGCCCCTGGATGATGCGCTGTTCGGTCGCCGTGAAGTCGCGGCCTTCCACGCGCGTGTGGAAACGGCCGTCGCCGCCAAACATGTTGTCGACCACCAGGAAAACGAGGTTCGGGTCAAATACGAACAGGGCCGTACCGCGCAGGGGTTTGGCGAGAACCAGGTTGAGATTGGTCGGCACTACCAGATTGCGGATGAATTCGCTGTATTTCTGGACCCGGATCGGGCCGACCGAAATCTCGGTGGTGCGGTGCATGTAGTTGAACAGACCGATCCGCAGGTAGCGGGCAAAACGCTCGTTGACCAGTTCGAGCGTCGGCATGCGCCCACGAACGATGCGCTCCTGCGTGCCCAGGTTGTACGAGCGAATTCCCTCTCCGGCCTCCGCTTCCTTTTCAGGCTCGTCGGATTCGCCGGTGACGCCCTTGAGGAGGGCATCGACCTCGTCCTGAGAAAGGAAATCGGCGGTCATTCGTCGCTTATTGAATGATGAAGGAGGTGAACAGCACTTCCTTGACCGCTTTCTGGGGCGGCTTGCCTTTTACTGCGGGAACTTCGACGATTTCGTTGATCTTGTCGCGAATCTCCTCGGCAAGTTTCTCCTTGCCTTCCTTGGTGACCAGTTCCGATGCTTTCTTGCCCGACAGAATCAGCATCACACTGTTGCGCAGCTTCGGCATGAAGGTCTTGAGCCGGTCGCCAACCGACAGCTCGGTGACTTCGACCGACATGATCAGTTGCAGGAACTGGTCGCCCGTCTCGGGCACCAGGTTCACGGTGAACGCGTCAAATGCGACATAGGCGGGCGGTGCTTCCTTCTCGCCTTTTTTCTTTTTGCCCACATTTTCGGAAGCTATTTCTTCTTCTTCGTCGGCGTGGTCGGCGCTCTTGTGCATCAGAAAATAGGCGGCCGTGCCGCCGATGCCGAGCAGGACGACCACCGCTGCGACGAGAATGATCAGCAGTTTTTTGCTTTTCTTTGGCGCTGCTTCGCCCGTTTCTGCCGCTGGCTTTGCTTCCTTGGACATTCAGCCCTCCTCTTGTTTTTTCGTCATCCGGCGATTTCCTGGCGCCGGTTTGCTCATCTGCAGGGCATCAGGCGAAGATGTCGACCAGACCGTTGCCGCGTTGTGCAATGATCGTCTGCCCCGATACGCCGTGAGCGGAATCACCGCCAAGTATAGCGTTATCGGCCATCCAGCGGGGCGCGCCCTGGCGCGCTTCATCGTTGCCGGCCTGCTGGCGGAACGATTCGGCGCTGACATTGGCCTGTCCCAATTCAATACCTGCGCCGGCCAGCATTTCACGCAGTCGCGGCAGCGCCGTTTCGATGGCTTCGCGAACTTCCGCGTTGTGCGAAACGAAAAGTGCGCTGGCGCCATCCTTGGTCAGGTTCAGCGATATCTCTATCGGCCCCATTTCCGGCGGGTTAAGGGTCAGTTGGGCGACTTGTTTGTCGTTGCTTGCCATCCATACGATTTTTTGGCTGAAATCGCCGGTCCAAGCGCGATCATGGACCGGTGTTTCAAGTTTGAGTGCTCCGTCATTTCGCATGGCGGTCGCCGACGTGTGCGGCGAAACGCCTGCTGCGCCGTTCCCAGGCACCTGGTCGGTCTGGGCGCTGGCGGGAAGCGCCTCCGCTTTTGGCAACGTGAAGTCGGCGACGGCAAGTTTTGCCGGTTTGTCATCGACGCCAAGCGCCGCCGGCAAGGCGAAGCCGCTGGAAGACTCTCCGCTCTTGCCTTTCTGATCGGACGCAAGGATATCCTCTTGGATTTTGCTGAGCGAAGCAGCCGCGTCTTTTCCGCCGATACCCGCCAGAAGCGTATTTTCAGTTTTGTCGGTTCGCGGCGCTTCTATTGCCTTTGGTGCCGGTTCCAAAGGCATCATGCCGAGTGCCGCGAGCAGCAAGGCCGGATCCTGCGGCACGGCCTCGGTTGTGGCACTGCTGTCATCGGCCAGAGTGGTCGTGTCCGCCGGGCTGACGGGCTGCAAGTCTTTTCTCGCCGCAAGTTGCCCGAGCAGAAGGCTGGCAAAATCGATTCCGGACGGCAGCGTGTCGCTTGAGCCAGCGCTCTCCGTGGATGCGGCAGAGGCTGAAGTGGAGGCGGGGGGAGCCTGAGTTTGCAGTTTGGCAGGGGGGGCAGCAATGACAACGGACATCGTCGTTCCTTGGTGGGAAGTGTTGCCGTGCATTCAGCAAACATCATGCCAAGGAATTCGGGGTTAATCCTCGTTGTCGTTCTGGCGTGATGCAAATTCGTCCTGGGTTTTTTGTTCGCGCCGCTGTTCGAGAGCGATTTCGCTGGCCTGGTGGCGCTGGGACAAGGTGTCGAAGGCTTTGAGTTTGGTTCGCTGCTGCTGCCATTGAATTTGTCCGGCGGCGGTGTGGCGCTCCTGCGCACCGACGTTTTGGCTTTGCTGGGCAATCGCTTCGTCAAGCCGGTTGAGGAACTCCTGGTAATTGCGCCATTCGCGCTGGCCGATGCCATTCTGCGCGGCCTGCCGGAAACGGGCGGCGTACTCGTCGCGGTATTGTTGCAGCATCGCCAATTTGTTCTTCGCATCCTTTTCCGTGGCGATCAGGTGCGCGAGGTGACGTGTCGCATCGTCCGTGCGTGCCTGCATCAATTCGAGGACGGATTGGAGAGAGAAGGGCTTCATGATCGCACCGGAACGGGTGAATTCATTCTAGCATCCCGGCACCAAAGACTGGCATCGGTGATCAGTGCATGGCGCTCAGGCGCCGGCGCCAAAGAGTGCGCCGAGGTGGTGGACGCTGCTATCGAAATCGGCGCGCTGGACGAGATTCTGCTGCAGGAAATTTTCGAGTTGCGGGTAGAGGCTTATGGCCTGGTCAAGCAAGGGATCGCTGCCTGCGACATAGGCACCGACGCTGATCAGGTCGCGCGAACGCTGGTAGCGCGAGTAGAGTTGTTTGAAGCGGCGAATCTGGTCGAGGTGACCGGGAGTGATCAGGTTGACCATGGCCCGCGAAATCGACTGTTCGATATCGATCGCCGGATAGTGCCCGGCGTCGGCCAGCAAGCGCGAAAGGACCACGTGCCCGTCGAGAATGGCGCGAGCAGAATCGGCGATTGGATCCTGCTGGTCGTCGCCTTCAGCCAGAACGGTATAGAAGGCGGTAATCGAGCCGCCACCTTCGACGCCGTTGCCGGCGCGTTCGACCAGTTGCGGCAGGCGCGCAAAAACCGAGGGCGGGTAGCCGCGCGTCACCGGCGGTTCGCCGATGGCCAGGGCGATCTCGCGCTGCGCCATGGCGTAGCGGGTCAGCGAATCCATGATCAGCAGCACGTGCTTGCCCTGATCGCGGAAGTACTCGGCAATGGTCGTCGCGTAGGCGGCGCCCTGCAGACGCATCAGCGGACTGACGTCAGCCGGCGCGGCGACTACAACCGAGCGGCGCAATCCTTCTTCGCCGAGGATCTGTTCGATGAATTCCTTAACTTCGCGGCCGCGCTCGCCGATCAGGCCGACCACGATGACTTCGGCCTCCGTGTAGCGGGCCATCATGCCAAGCAGGACGCTCTTGCCGACGCCGGAGCCGGCGAAGAGCCCCATGCGCTGGCCCCGGCCGACGGTAAGCAGCGTGTTGATGGCACGTACGCCGACATCGAGCGATTGCGTGATCGGTGCCCGCGACATCGGGTTGACCGGTCGGCTTTGCAGCGGACGCAGCGCTTCGGTATTGAGCGGTCCATGGTTGTCGAGCGGGCGGCCGGCGCCGTCGAGAACCCGGCCGAGGAGTGCATCGCCGACCGGAAGGAGCTTGGCCCGATCGATGGCGCGTCGCCGGGCGGGGCGCACCTGCCCGATTTTCGGCGGCGGCGTGCGCGCTTCGAGGGCGACCACTCTGGCGCCCGGTGACAGGCCATAGACATCCTCGGAGGGCATGAGAAACAGGCGCTCGCCGTTGAATCCGACAACTTCCGCCTCGATCGGCGAACCGCCGACGGGAATAATCCGGCAGGAGCCGCCGAGCGGCAACTTGAGTCCCGAGGCTTCCATGACGAGGCCGTTGATGCGCGTCAGATGGCCGCTGGACAGCAATGGACTAGCTTGGCCGGCTGCCGCTTCGCAGTTGCCGAGAAAGTCCTGCCAGCGCCGGATGTGATCGGATGCGGCGAGGTCGCTCATGAGGTGAGCGCTTTCAAGATTGCGCGTCCAGCCATTCCTGGCTGACGCCGATCGATTCTATGACTCTCCGCCAGCGCGTTGCCAGCGTCGCATCGACTTCGCTGGCACCGAGTTCGACGCGGCATCCGCCGGCTTCGAGCAGGCTGTCTTCGATAATCCGCCAGTTGTTGTGGGACAACTGTTCCCCGAGGTGCGTGCGGACCAGCGCCGCATCGTCGGGGTGTACAAAGAGTGCGGGGTGGCCGTGGTGGACGGGGAGGGCGGTGACCGCTTCGCGAATGACCGGCAGCAGCAGCTCCGGTTTGACGCGCAGGCTTTGGCGCAGTACCTGGCTGGCGATTTCAACGGAAACCGCCAACAGTTGATCGGCCACCTTCTGGTCGAAACCCTGCAGGGCGCTCTGAAGATTTTCCAGGAGGGTATTGATCTGCGCCGCTTCAGCCCGTGCCTGCGCAATCCCTTCTTCATAGCCTGCCGCGTGGCCCGCTTCGTAGCCGGCTGCGTGGCCGGACTCCTGCGCCTCGGTGTAAATGCGCTCGATTTCTTCGGCCGTTGCCAGCGTGAGTGGCGGCGCTTGATCCGCCGGGCTTTCTGCCGGGGCGGCACTGGCGTCGGGAACTGGAGCTGCTGGCGGCAGCTCCCCGGTTTCGTCGAATGCGGCAAGCTCCCAGCGCTGGTAGGCGGTGAGCTTCTCCTTGGGAATGAAACCGGCCATGACGACAGCCTGCTCAGATCATCTCTTCGCCGCCGGCACCACCGAGGACGATTTGGCCCTCGTCGGCCAGACGGCGGACGATCTTGAGGATTTCCTTCTGTTCGCCTTCGACTTCGGAGAGGCGGACCGGTCCGCGCGACTCGAGGTCTTCGCGCAGCATTTCCGCGGCACGCTGCGACATGTTCTTGAAGATCTTTTCGCGCAGTGGCTCGGAGGCGCCTTTCAAGGCAAGGATCAGCGAGTCGGACTGAATTTCGCGCAGCAGCAACTGGATGCTGCGGTCGTCGATGTCGTTAAGGTTCTCGAAGACGAACATTTCGTCGAGAATCTTCTGCGCGAGATCGGGGTCGTATTCGCGAATCGAGTCGACCACCGTCGTTTCGTTTGCCGTGCCCATGAAATTGAGGATTTCGGCGACTGTGCGCACGCCGCCCATTGCGGCCTTCTTGATGTTGGCGGAGCCTGAAAGCAGGCGCAACATCACGTCGTTGAGTTCCTTCAGGGCGGCCGGCTGAATGCCCTCGAGCGTGGCGATGCGCAGCACTACGTCGTTGCGCAGACGTTCGGTGAAAAAATTCAGGATTTCGCTGGCGTGATCGTGTTCGAGGTGCACGAGGATCGTCGCAATGATCTGCGGGTGTTCATTCCGGATCAGGTCGGCGACCGTCGGCGCATCCATCCATTTCAGACCTTCGATACCGTTGGTATCGCCGCCCTGGAGAATGCGCGAAATGAGATTGGAGGCCTTGTCGTCGCCAAGCGCCTTGGTCAGCACCGAGCGAATATAGGCGTCGGTATCGACGTGAACGGCGGCTGCGTCGCGCGCCGTTTGCTGGAAGTCGGTGAGTACCCCTTCAACCCGCGTGCGCGGCACGGTTTTGAGCAATGCCATCGCGTGACCGAGTTTCTGCACTTCCTTCGGCCCGAGCAGCTTGAGCACCTCGGCGGCATGCTCCTCGCCAAGCGAGAGAAGCAGGATCGCACTTTTTTCGACACCATCTTCAGCTGGCATTGGAGCCCGTCCAGTCTTTTATGATGTTGGCGACCATCTTCGGATCTTTTTGCGCGAGCTCGCGCGCCTGCTCGATCATTTTCTCCAGCGAGGCGGCAGCCGAAGGCCCTTGCTCGCCTTCCTCGCCGACGACGATGTTCAGCTCCTCGCCCAACGGTTTCGGGGGGGGCTTGGGCAGCGACTCGAGGGCCGATTTGATCAGCGGACGCAGCACGCCGAGCAGGAGATAGGCGATGATGGCGGCGATGGCGCCGTATTTGATCAGGTCTTTCGCGATCGATTGCACTTCCGGATCTTTCCACAGCGGAATTCCCGAATCGGTTTTCTCGATGGCGGTAAAGGGGGCGTTGGCGACCGAAATCGTGTCGCCACGATCCTTGCTGAAGCCCATGGCTTCCTTGACGAGATCGTTGATCTGCTTGATTTCGAGATCGGAGAGCGGCTTCGAAGTGGCTTTGCCGGCTTCCTTGCGGTGATTGACCACGACGGCGGCGGACAGCCGCTTGATCGTGCCGACCGATTGCTTGGTGTGGCGGATGGTCTTATCCACCTCGTAATTGATCGTTGAATCCTTGCGTGTACTGATCGGCTGGGCGACGCTGTTGATTGCCGCCTGCACGCCCGCTGCGTTGAGCTGGCCAGGGACCGGTGGGCCGGATGGTGTGGCTGCGCCGGCGCCGGGTACGGCAGGTTGGGTCAGCGGTGCCGTTGCCGGCACCGGCGGCTGGTTGGAAAGCGCTCCCGGAACGCCTTGCGCCGACGGCGTGGCGCTTGCCGTTTCGCTCGTCTGCTGGCTGCGGATGCTGATGTCCGGCGGTGTCGTGTTTGGCCGGTGCGATTCGGCGGTCTGCTCCGACTGCGAGAAATCCACATCGGCGGCGACCTGTACGCGCGAATTTCCGGGGCCGACAATCGGCGTCAGGATGTCCTCGATGCGCTTGATGACGCTGGCTTCGATTTCCTGCACGTATTTGATTTGCGTCGGGTCCATGCCGGCTTCCATCAGCTTGCTTTTCAGCTGTGAAAGCATTGCACCGCTCTGATCGAGCAAGGTGACATTGCTGACCGGGAGTTGCGGTACGCTCGCCGCGATCAGGTTCTGAATGCCGGCGACCTGCGCGGGTTCCAGGGTGCGTCCCGGATAGAGATAGAGCAACACGGAAGCCGATGGTTTTTGTTCTTCGCGGACGAAAACCGTTGGTTTCGGGATGGCCAGGTGCACGCGCGCCGACTGTACGGCGGCGATCGACTGGATGGTGCGTGCTAGTTCGCCCTCCAGTCCGCGCTGATAATTGACCTGCTCGGCAAACTGGCTGATCCCGAACTTCTGGTTTTCCATCAGCTCGAAACCGACCGCCCCGCCTTTTGGCAAGCCTTGCGAGGCGAGGCGGAGGCGGACTTCATGTACTTTGTCGCTGGGAATGAGGATTGCGCCGCCGCCGTCGTTGAATCTGTAAGGAATGTTCAGTTGCTCGAGCGCGGTGATGATGGCGCCGCCGTCACGCTCGGAAATGTTGGAGAAGAGCACCTTGTAGTCAGCGTGCTTGAGCCAGCTGGTGCTGGCGACAAGCAGCGCGATAATCGCCGCGACGGACACCATGATCACGACCTTTTGCGAATTGCTCATTCGCCCCAGCATTTCGCGCAGACGATCGCTCAGATTGCCTGCGCCTGCTGTATTTCCGGTGTTGTCTGTTGTCGCCGCCATGCCTGCGCTAATGTGTGAACCCTGAGATTAATCAAGCAAAAAGCGAAAAGTGCTGAGAATTATTCTACTATTGTAGCTGCTAATTGCACGGGATTTTCCATCGAATGAGCGAAGCGGACCAAATACCGGCTCCCGACGTCAAAGCGCAGGAATTGCAGCGCGCCTTTGATGTTTTCAATCAGGTCTCGCTCGAGTTAACCCAGGCCTATGAAGGTCTGCAGGGGCGTGTCGAGTCCTTGACCGTCGAGCTTGCCGTCGCCAACGGCGAATTGCGCCGGCAGTATCAGGAAAAAGAGGCGCTTTCGGAGCGCCTTTCCCTGCTGCTGAATGCCCTGCCGGCCGGCGTGATCGTTCTCGACAGCACGGCTCGGGTCAGCGAGGCCAACCCGGTCGCGCGCACGATGTTCGGCGAAACGATACTGGGCTCCGACTGGTCGGCCTTGGCACAGTCGAGCCTGGCGGCGACCGATGCGCCCGACGAATGGCAGGTCGGTCGCTGCCGCGTCTCGATTGCCGAAAGCCCGCTCGATTCGGCCGGCGGGCGCATCCTGCTGATTCACGACATCACCGCGGCGCACGAACTGAAGGCCGACCTCGAGCGCAATCAGCGCCTGGCGGCGATGGGCGAAATGGCCGCTTCGCTGGCGCATCAGCTGCGCACGCCGCTGGCCACGGCCTTGCTGTACAGCGCCAATCTTGCGCAGCCGGAGCTTTCGGACGCGGCGCGCGCGCGCTTCGCCGGCAAGGCGACCGAGCAGTTGAAGCGCCTCGAGCGCTTGATTCAGGACGTGCTGCTTTTCGCGCGCGGCGAGAGCATCGGGCGCGACGCCATTCCGGCGGCCTTGCTGGTTTCCGAGGCGGCGCAGACCCTGGAACCCTTGTGCGCGGAAAAAGGCGTCGCTTTCCGTGTGGCGTCGGATGTCGGCGACTCTATAATCATGGGCAGTCGAAAAGCCTTGGCCGGGGCCTTGGTCAATCTTCTGGAAAATGCTTTGCAGGCCTGCGAACCCGGCGGTGACGTGGTGCTCAGTGCGACGATGGCGGGTGGCCGTCTGCGCATCGGCGTACGCGATACCGGGCCGGGTATCGCGCCGGAGGCGCAGGCGCGAATTTTCGAGCCTTTTTTCACCACGCGGGGGCAGGGCACCGGGCTCGGGCTGGCCATCGCCCTGGGCGTTGCACGTGCGCACGGCGGGACGATTGAAGTCAGTTCGAAACAGGGCGAAGGCTCGGAATTTCTAATACTGCTGCCGGCCGGGCCGGCAGTTGCACAATAACCGGAAAGAAACTGTGGCTCAGGGATTGCCAATACTGGTTGTCGAAGACGACCCCAATCTGCGTGAAGCGGTGTGCGATACGCTGGAGCTGGCCGGACAGTCGGTGATTTCGGCGGATGGCGGCGAACAGGCGCTGGCACTGCTCGACGCACAGTCGGTCGCGCTGGTGGTGAGCGATGTGCGCATGATGCCGATGGACGGCATTACCTTGCTCAAGGAAATCCGCAGCCGTTTTCCCCATTTGCCGGTCGTCCTGATGACGGCCTTTGCCGACGTAGACCGTGCCGTGGAAGCGATGCGCGCCGGCGCCTGCGACTTTCTGCTCAAGCCGTTCGAACCGAAGGCCCTGCTTGAGCATGTGGCGCGCTACCGGCTGCCGGAGTCCGTCGATGACGAGAAGGTGGTGGCCAACGATCAGGCCAGCCGCAATCTCTTCGCGCTGGCCGCACGCGTGGCGCAGACCGACGCAACCGTTCTGCTTACCGGAGAAAGCGGTGTCGGCAAGGAGGTCGTTGCGCACTATATCCACAATCGTTCAGCGCGAAAAAATGGGCCGTTTGTCGCGATCAACTGCGCGGCGATTCCGGACAGTTTGCTGGAGGCGACACTCTTCGGCTACGAGAAGGGCGCTTTCACCGGCGCACAGCAGGCGCAGGCCGGAAAGTTCGAACAGGCACAGGCCGGCACGCTGTTGCTCGATGAAGTGACGGAAATGCCGCTCGGCCTGCAGGCCAAACTCCTGCGCGTGTTGCAGGAGCGCGAGGTCGAGCGGGTGGGCGGCAAGAAGCCGGTTGCGCTCGACATCCGAGTGGTCGGTACCTCGAACCGGGATATGGCCGAAGCGGTGGCCAAGGGCGTCTTCCGCGAAGATCTTTTCTATCGCCTGAACGTTTTTCCATTGCTGATTCCCGCGCTGCGCCAGCGTCCGGACGACATTGTGCCGCTGGCGCGTCATTTCCTTGCCGAGCATGGCGGACGCTCCGGGCGCCCTGGCTTGCGCCTTGCGCCGTCCGCCGAGCTTGCGTTGCGCGCACACGCCTGGCCCGGCAATGTGCGAGAGCTGGAAAACGTGATGCAGCGCGCGGTGATTCTGGCGCCGGGCGATATGGTCGAAGCGGACTCTTTGCACATCCCGGCGTCCGCCCCGGTGGCCGGACCGATTTCAGGAGCTGTGGGCGGCGCCTTTCCGCCTGCAGTCGCGCTACCGTCGGAAAATCCAAAAACCGACAACATGCGCGACTTGGAGCGCGAGCATATTCTGGAAACCCTGCTTTCCGTGGGGGGGTCGAGAAAGCTGGCGGGCGAGCGTTTGGGGATGTCCGAACGAACCTTGCGGCACAAACTCAAGCAGTACCGGGATGCGGGTTTATTCAGCGATTAATGCCAGCCTTTGTTTCTGTGGTATTGATTTGACCGCGCGGCTGGCGCGGTTATTGCGTTGGCTAATGCATCACGCGTTTGGAGATCCGGATGGACAGCAAGGGTATTGATCAGATGTTGAGCGTATTGCGTGCCACCTCAGCGCAGGCGGGGGCGCGTACGACGGAGGCGCAGAACGCTTCGGCGCCCGCCGTGGATTTTGCGCAGGTATTGCAGAATTCGATTGCCCAGGTCAATCAGACGCAGCAACAGGCGGAAGGGATGGCGGCAAATTTTGCCGCCGGCGACGGCAATGCCAATCTGCATGAGGTGATGATCGCGCTGCAAAAAGCCAACGTTTCGTTTCAGGAAATGGTTCAGGTCCGCAACAAGCTGGTGACTGCCTATCACGACGTGATGAACATGCAGGTCTGATTCCTTTCGTTGAACAAGCGGAATCGATTGTTTAATGCCTTCTTGCTGCACGTGGATGTCACCTCAGGGCCAGGTTTTCTGAGGTGTTGCGCCCTTTTTTCTTGGCATGCGAAAGTGGCAACGCAACGGGGATTGGTTGGCCGCCGGTGCTTCTCTCCCCTGAAATTCACCGATGCTCTTCACTCCCCCCTGTGACATGACCCAGCCAAAGACCGCATTCCTTGGGCTCGCCCCTTTTCTTCGCATGAGCATTGCAGGTACCGATTTGCTGCCGGTCGGTCAAGAAATGCTGGCGAGGGCCGGACTTGAGTCCGACGACGCAAACCTCTGGATGAATTTGTCCACCGTCATGCTGTGCCTTGGGCAGCGCGATCTGGGCCTGGCTATTCAGGCGCAGGCTCTGGAGATGAAGCGGGTCTTTCACTTGGCGGCATCCAGGCAACCCGCGAAATTGCGTTTGCTGATGCTGATGGTGCCGGGTGATCTGGCGGCGAATACGCCACTCGAGTGCTTGCTGGAAAACAGCGACATCGATCTGAGTTTCTATTACGTTTCTCCCGGCGCACCGCTGGCCTTACCGGTTCCCGAGCACGATGTCCTGATCGTATCGATGAGCGAGGCCGATGAGAACCGAGACATTCTTGTCTCGCTGGAGCATGCGCTGGCGGCTTGGCCAAAACCCGTGATCAACGCACCCCGGCATATCCCGACAACCGGACGCTCTTTTGCCAGCAAGCTTTTGCAGGATGCGCCCGGTTTGCTCATCCCGCCGACCCTGCGTGCATCCCGTTCCGAATTGCAGACGATCGCGACCGGCTCCGTCCGTCTTGCCGAGCGGTTTGATGACTGCGATTTCCCGATCATTTTGCGCCCCGTCGGCTCCCACGCCGGTCGTGATCTGGAGAAAATCGATGGACCGGAGGATGTCGCCGCCTATCTTTCCCGAGTCGGCGAAGCCGAGTTTTTTCTTTCGCGCTTCATCGATTATCGGAGTGAAGACGGTCTGTTCCGGAAAATGCGCGTTGCGCTGATCGATGGCGCCGCCTTCGCTTGCCATATGGCCGTTTCGTCGAACTGGATGATTCACTACGTGAATGCGGGCATGTATGACGAGGCATGGAAGCGCGCTGAAGAGGCTTCATTCATGGCAAATTTCGACGATTTTGCCCAACGCCACCGATCGGCGCTGGATGCCATTTCCAGGCGTACGAAACTCGATTATCTCTGCATCGATTGCGCGGAAACCCCGGACGGACAGCTCCTGATCTTTGAAATTGACCACGCCATGGTCGTGCACGCGATGGATCCGGAAGACCAGTTCCCCTACAAGCAGTCTCATATGCAGAAAGTCAAAAATGCATTACGGGATTTTCTTTTCCGCCTGACTGCCAGCGGTGAACCTGAAATGTCCGCGTAAAGGTGCTTTGCGACGTCAGCGATACATGAATCCAAAAAATATTCTGAATTTTTCGGGCGGGCCCGGCGTGCTGCCGGAAAGCGTATTACTACAGGTTCAGGAGGCGATTCTCGAGGTGCCCGAAGTCGGTCTTTCGGTTCTCGGAATCAGTCACCGTTCGGATTGGTTTGCCGCCGTCGTCGCCGAGGTGGAGCGCAATATACGAACCCTGCTGGGCCTATCTGAGAATTATCACGTCGTATTGCTGCAAGGTGGCGCGACGCAACAATTCTCGATGGTGCCGATGACCCTGCTGCACGGGAAAAACTCGCCGGCAGAGTATCTGCATACCGGTTATTGGAGCGGCAAAGCGTTGCCCGAAGCCAGGCTTGAAGGGCCGATCCGTGTCGTATGGAGTGGCGAGGCCGGCGGTTTCCGCCATCTGCCGGGTGACGACGAGCTGTCCTTCTCACCCGATGCGCCCTATCTTCACTATGTTTCCAATGAAACGGTCGAGGGACTCCAGTTTCATCGGATTCTCGGCCGGGACGACGTTCCCCGCGTCTGCGACATGTCCTCGGATTTCCTGTCCGGCCCTTGCGACGCCGAACGGTTTTCCCTGATTTATGCCCATGCACAGAAAAATATCGGCCCGGCAGGGGTGACCGTCGTTCTGATCCATGACGCGTTGCTGAGCGACGTGCCGGGCAATCTTCCGGGGTTTCTGGATTACCGCAGCCACATCCAGGCACATTCCAATTTCAATACGCCGCCGGTGTTCGCGATTTACGTCGTGCTCCTGGTGACGCGCTGGCTGATCAATGAAATCGGCGGCCTGGCGCGGATGGCGGAGATAAACCGGAGCAAAGCCCAGTTGATGTACCGCCTGCTGGATGGCAGCGACGGCTTTTATCAAGGGCGGGCCGCGCATCAGGACCGTTCCCTGATGAATGTGGCATTCAATCTGAAAACCCCGGAGCTCGAGAAAAAATTCCTTTCCGACGCGCTGGCCGCAGGGTTTTCCGGCCTTGGTGGGCATCGCGCCATCGGCGGGGTCCGGGCTTCGATTTACAATGCCTTGACGCTATCTGCGCTTGAAGAACTACTTGGTTTTATGGAGGATTTTCAGTCTCGGCCGTCGGCGTAAGGTTCTTTGCGAATTTCGCACTACGCCACAGGTGCCAGTTGAGTCGCCCCCTCGGCGACTTTTTCAGGCCATGCCGCTCATGCGCGCTTTGCGCTCGCGTTCGATTCGCGTGATGTAACGCTGGATCAGCGCCAGTCGGGAGCCCTGTAGCTCAACGAATTCACATCCCACCCGAACGTAGTGGGAGCCGTTCTTGGCGGTTACCTCGAAGGCGTTGCGCACCCGTAAGGTTGTGACCAGTACGCCTTCATCCGGGAGAGAAATCCTGCAGTCGCTGAATATGATGTCCGTTTCGTAGAGGCCGGCCTGCTCGGGGTGAACCATCAGCCCCACGCCGCCACCGCTGATATCGAGCAACGGTGCTTCGGCTACGATGACCGAACCATCGGCGCGCGTCATCGGGATGGTGCATTTGATCGGGCTGGCGATCGGCGTCGACAGACGGAAGTATTCGCGGCGCTGCAGGCGCAGCAGCGTTTCCGGCAAGGTGCCACGAAATGCCGGGCGCCCGTCGTAGCTGGTCGCCGACAGCTTGTTGAGGCTGAACTGAACTTTTACTTTGTCGATGGCCGTCGTGAAAATCAGTTTGTCGGCCGTCAGCGCCTTGCCGTTCATTTCGTTGTCGCTGCCGACATCGAGAATGAATTCGCTATTGTCCGGGCCCAGCGCGATCAGCGAGGTGAGCAGAAACGATTTCCCATGGTCGAAATGTACGGAGACCATCGCGCCTTTCTGGATCAGGGAGCGGAGGACGAAAAGGATCTCAGTTTTTGAGTGCAGCAGGAATTTACTGTAAGCGTCGGATTGCTCGAGTTCGAATCTGTGGGGAGTTTGTTCCGGCTGCGCCTGAACTTCCGTCTCTGCCATGTTTTATCCTGATCTTGCCTATCCTTCGAAGTTTAATTCAAAAGCTTTGCTTGCGGAACCAAGCGAAGGCAAATCAAGGCTGCAAGCTTTCCTCAGGCGGCAGCGCGAGAGCAGGGGGGGCGGTCGCCGGCTCGCCGCTTTCGAGACGGTACAGCCAGGCGAGCAGTTCGGCCACGGCGACATAGAGTTGTGGCGGGATACGCTGGTCGAGGTCGATCTGCATCAATAGCGACACGAGTTCCGGCGATTCGTGCACATAAACACCATGTTCGCGGGCGCGCGAGATGATCTGCTCGGCGATCAGCCCACGGCCTTTGGCAACGATGCGTGGCGCGGCGTCGGTCTGGCCATAGGCGAGAGCAACCGCGCTTTTTAGCGAGTCAGTTGGTCGCTTGGCCATCAGCGCCCTCGATGGTTACCGCACTGACGCCGATTGCCGCGAGAGCGAGGCCGGCATCGTCGAGTTGGCTGCGCAGCGTGTTCGTCGAGGCGCGCAGCAGTTCTTGCGTCTCCAGGTTCCCGGCCATCAATGCCAGACTGATCTGATTTCCTTGTAGTCGAATCTGTGCATCGACTTCACCGAGATGAGGGAGTGTCAGGCGCAAGCGCGTTTGCCAGTTGCTCGCCGTATCGTCGCTCGCCTGTTCCCGCTGGGCTGCGTCTTCTTCAATTTCCCAGCGCATCTCCTGGCCGGGCCACACTTGCCCATGCCAGGAAAAGTTCTGCGTTGCCAGGGCCTCGAGCTGCTGTTGAACCAAGGGCAAGACCTCGGGGGCGACGATGTGCGGGGGCGAAAGTGTTTGAGCGGACGGCGTCGTCGGGCTTGTCCGGTTGTTGCCGGTTTCGGGGCCGACGCCTTGCAATTGCCAGCTGTCGGCTGCGGCGCCGGCGGCAAAATCGGGTTGTCCCGAGCTCAATGCAAGGGGGGGCGGGTGTGTCGGCGGCAGTTTGCCTTGCGGTTCTTGCAGCAAAGCCGCCTTATCGAGTTGCCCGCCGGCCCAATCCGCCTGATGCGATTCGTAGAACATCCCGCTCTGTGTGATCGCTTGTTTGAGCAGCGGGATCAGGTCTTGTGCCGTGCGCGGCGGAGCGGCGGCGATCGGCTGGTTGCCGTTCAGCGGCGTGGGCGTCAGTGTGGACTTCCCTTCGCTGTCCTTGGCGAGCAGGTTGCCGATCAATTGGCCGGTGCGGCTGAGTGTCGTCGGCACCGATTCCGACGGCAGGTTGGCGATCTCTTTGCTCGTCGGACGCGAAATGACGGCGAGGGAAATCTTGCCGTCGCTGTCGACCACTTCGAGCTCGAGCGAGTCGCCTGCCTTCGCGGAGAAAGGCAGAGCCAGCGTTATGTCACGCTGGTTGATGATCGCACGGTAGGTCCCGTTAGGGAGCAGGGCTTGAATTTCGGCCAGGACGCGTTGGCCGGGAATCAGGTCGGAGAGTTTGTCGCTGATCTCTTGAGACGGTGCGACCTGCCGAAGGTTGGCGTCGGCGGCGAGTTGCAGGCGGCTGGCGACGTCGGCGGGAATCATGGTCTGGCAGAACCTCGGTAGCGGCGCTTCCTAAACCAGTCGTTCAGGATGGCCGGCGGTTCAGTACGGCGAGAAGCGGTGTTGCGTCTTGCCGCCATGCTTTTATTTCGTCGCGAATGAGCGCCTGTTTTTCGACGATATGCCGAATCAGCGCTGCGGTGCCCTCGCGCTCTTCATGCGCAATTGCGGGGGCGGTTGCGTTCTGGAGGGCCTGCGTGAGTTCGGCGCTTTGCCGCTCCAGGTGTATCAGCTTGTCCCAATCGAGCAATAACGCCGCATCGGCCATTTCATCATGCAGGGTACTCAGCTGCTGGTAGAGGGCGAGTTGGGAGGGCATGACGGTGGGAGCGATCTAGGTTCCGGAGTTTTTTTGGGGATCGATTTCAGCCCAGGCCGAGCGGATATCGCCCAGCAAAGAAGAGACTTCATCCAGTGCGGCAACCTGATTCTTGAGGTTTGCTTGAACCAGCCGGCGCACCATGTAGTCGTAAAGCGCTGCCAGATTCTGGGCGATCTCACCGCCCGATTCCATTTCTAGACTGACCTTGAGGCCATTGGCGATGATGTCGATCGCCTTGGAAATCGATAAACCTTTTGCTTCGATTCGCCCGGCTTCCAACTCCGTCTTTGCGATGGTGATCGCGGTCAGGGCGCCGTCGAAGAGCATCAGAATCAGCTGGTAGGGTGAGGCAGTTTCCACCGCAATGTCTGTTTCTATTTTCTTATAGGCCGCCAAGGGGCTGGAGTTGTATCCAAACATTTGTCGTGACCAATCAGAGTCTGGCGAGTTGTTGGGTAAGGAAACTGCTGGTCGTGCTCATGCTGCCCAACAAGCCGTCAAGTGCGGAGAACTGCCGGTTGTAGCGGGCCTGGATGCTGTCCAGCCGGGCGCTGAGCCGTATTCCCTGGTCTTCGATGCTGCGAATGCTGGAATTGAGGCCTTTTATGCGAGTGGCGACGGCGCCGTTTGTTCCGGTCAGGTTGTCTACCGCGGTGGAAATCGCTTTGCCGTAGGCGGCCAGGGTGGTCTGCAGATCGCTGAAGTGGTTATCGATGGCCGATTGCAGCTTGGTCGAGTCCACCGACAATGAGCCGTCGGATTGAATCGAAATTCCGACCTGCGCGAGACTGGTATAGGTTCCGGTCAGACCGCTCGGTACCGTGCTCAGCACGTTCCGAATGCTGGTTCGTACCAGCGATGCCGTGCTATCACCGGTCAGAACGCTGCCTTCCTTGTTTGTTGCATCGTAGGCGGTCAGATTTTTGACCGTTGTATTCAGGGTCGTGAAGGCTTTTGCAAAGTCGCTGGCTGCCTGGCTGACGGTGCTCGAGTTCCTGGCGACGGTCAGTGTGGCGTTGCTGACGTCCTTTTGCAGGGTAAAGCTCACGCCGGTGATCGCTGTCGTCACGGTATTGCTGGCGGAGGTAATCGACACGCCGTTGACCGTCATGACCGCATTTTGGGCAGGATTTCCCTGTGTCATATTGGCCGTGTCGAGCTGCGAAAGTCCGCCCGCTGCCGGGACGGTCTCGACGCTACTTACCGTGATCGCATTCGCGAGCCCCGTGTTTTTTGCGGAGAAGACCAAACGGGCGCCGTTGACGTCGGTGATGACGCTGGCGTTTACGCTGGTATTGAGCGTCGACGTATTGACTGCGTTAGCGATGCCAGCCAGCGTGCTGTTGGAACTGTCAATGGTCAGGGCAAAGCTGTTGCTGCCGGAGTTGATCGTGAGAGTGCCCTCGCCGATCACGTCCGTGCTGCCGGCGATATGTGCTGAAGAGGCGATGGAGTGTGCCTTGGCGAGTTGCGTGACGGCGATATCGTAAGTGCCAGCCGTTGCCGAACTGGTTGCCGAGCTCGTGCCAAATGTCGTGTCGGAAAAAGCGGCGGTAAACGCGCTGATTTTGCTCGGCGTATTCAAGGTCGTCGCTGCCGTTTTCAGCGACGCGAGCACACTGCTCAAAGAGCCGTATGCAGAAATTTTTGAAGTGATCCCAGTTTTCTGCGTGTTCAGCGCAATCAAGGGCTGTTGTTCGACCGCCATCAACTGGCTGACCAGTGACTTTACATCAAGCCCGCTACCGATGCCTGCTGCTGAAATAGTGGCCATAACAAACTCCTCGGTAAAACGATCAGGCCTTTTGACGGATCAGTAAGCCCTGTAACTGGTCAAGCGCTTTGGCGATGCGTATGGCTTCTTCCGTCGGCAATTGACGGATGACTTCCTTGGTTGCGGTGTCGACTACCTTGACGACGCGGATGCCTGTATCTTTGTCGGTTTCAAATTGTACATTGCTGGCGCGCATCTGAACAAAGTCGTTGATTTTGCTCAGGTGTTTTTCCAGCTCTTCTTTGGATATGGCGTCTGGCGAGGTGCTGGCAACCTGGTTTGCCTGGGTGACTGCCTGTGCCGTTTGGGTGGCAACGGGGGCTGTCGCTCCGCCTGAAACCTGCGTATTGTTGCGACGTCCGGCCACGTCATCGTGGACTGGCGAGAGTAATGCTTGGGCTACGCTGCCTGGAGGTTGAATGGACATAGCGTGCTCCTTCTTTGTGACAGAGGGTCTGGTCCTTGAGGACCAGACCCTTCTGCGCTAAGCGTCGAATTAGCGTAGCAGTGACAGAACACCGTTCGGCAACGAGTTGGCCTGGGCCAGCATGGCCGTGCCTGCTTGTTGCAGAATTTGACCGCGCGTGAGGTTCGCCGTTTCCGCTGCGAAGTCGGCATCCATGATGCGGCTCTTGGCTGCGGACGTATTCTCGACAAAAACCTGCAAGCTGGAAATAATCGCGTCGAAACGGTTCTGGACGGCACCCCACTTCGCACGGGCGGTGGTCACGCCGCCGATGCCGCTGTCGATGAAGCCGATCGCGCACTGGGCGGTGGAAATGGTCGTGATGTCGATGATACCGCTGGTGTTGAAGTTGCTGACCGTCGCCGCGGTAAAGGAACCGCCGGAAATCGTCAGCACGCTCGCGCCGCTGGCGTTGGCGCCAATCTGGAAGTCGAACTGCGAACCTGCCTTGGCGATACCGATCGGTGCGGCCGTGTCGAGCAGGTATTGGCCGTTGAAGGCGGTACCGGACATGACGGTGATGATCTGGGCCTGCATCTGGGCGAATTCAGTTTGCAGGTTGTCGCGGTCGCCGCTGCTGATGGTGCCGTTGGAGGCCTGGACTGCCAGTTCGCGCATGCGCTGCAGGCTGTCACCGATCTTGCCGACGGCGTCTTCAACGGTTTGCGCCAGGGAAATACCGTCGTTGGCGTTACGCAAGGCGACGTTGGAGCCACGAATGACGGCATCCATCCGCGTCGCCACTGCCAAGCCAGCCGCGTCGTCTTTGGCGCTGTTGACTCGCAGGCCCGAAGACAGGCGCTGCAACGCGACAGTAAGGGAATTCTGGGAATTCGTCAGATTGCGTTGAGCATTCAATGACGCAATATTGCTATTGATGACTGCGGGCATGATCTCTTCCTTCCATTCAGTGTTGTTGGATCGCCGAAGAAACTTCTAATTTTCTCTCGGCCTTTGTAACTGTCCTTCTGAATTTGATTACGACCCCTCTTGAGAAATCTTTAGGGCTTTTTTTCTTTGGGGCTTTTTTTTCGGCGGGATCGAAGCCTGAGGCGTTTCCAGCAGCTTCAGACGTCGCGCGGCTTCGTCTGGAATCTGAAGGATCACTTCGCGACAGCCGAGCAGAAAGTCGAGGATTGTGTCGAAACCAAGGCGGGAATACTTGACCGCCGTTTCCTGGTCGGGGACCAGGGTGAGGCAGTCGAAGAAGAGGTGGGACATGTGGTACAGCGATCCGCGCAGCATCGGAAACACCGCCGTGCTCGTATGCTTCTTGGCGAACAGGTAGTCCGACAGGTCGCGTAGCGCGTCGACCACGTCCATCTTTTTGTTGATCGGCCGGGCAAAAATTTCACGGACGTCGGCGTGGACGGCTTCCAGCTGCCCGGCAAGGAAGCCGAGGTTGTCTTCAATGCTGCGCGGGTAATCGCGCGAGAAGCAGGCGGCGATCCGCTCGATGGACCGCAGCCGATCCTCGGGAGTGGCCGTGATGACGACATCTTCTAGATGCAGCGGTTCTGCACGCTTGATTTCTGCGCCGTAGTTGAGGTTGTAGACTTTTTTTCCGTCGCCGTGGATCCGGATCGATTGCGAAATGAGGTCGCGGCATCCCACCAGAATGTAGACGCTCTCGACTTCGTCGCCAAAATTTCCCGGCACGGTGATCGTCTGTTTCATTGAATCGTGCGTTTCCTGAACGACGCGCGCCACATTGCTGTTCGAGTGGTCGTCGTCGTAGTAGAAACTCATCTTGGAGTGATGTGGGCCTTCCTTCGGATAACCAACATCGACACCGAGCAGATAGATCTCGGAGAAGCCCATGCGCAGGGCGAAATCCGTCCCGGCATTGGTGACGGTCGGACCCGTTGAAAAGCGTGGATAGCTGTTGTCGATATCGACGATCTGGGTACCGCCGTCGACTTCCTTCAGAATCATCATCGATTGATTCGAGAAGTCGAAGCAGCCCGGTGGGATCAATGACGGGAAAAGGAGCGGAACATCCTTGAGGAAGGCGCGGACGTGCTCATCGGCCAGAAATTCATAGGTGAAGTCGGTACGCTCGATTTCGATGTGGAGATCGGGTTTGATGCCTTTTTTCATGAAGGCGGTGATCGCTGATCCGCAGCAGATCACGACCGCTCGGTCGCCGTACTCCTCGATCAGCGGCCAAAGTTTGTCCAGCGAAGGTCCAGAGCCGACGACGAAGGCCACCGCATTTTCGATCGTCCGTTTGTCTTCGCGCACGCAGAGCGGAATATCGCGCATCGCATTCTGCGCGGAATGGAGCAGGGACAGCACCTCGTCGTCGAAAAAGCCCCAGCCGACGTAAAGCTTGAACATGTCGATCGACAGGATCGACCAGATTTCCTTGACCTCGTCAGACTTGTAGTCGTTAAAGTGCATCGCGATGCCGCGTGCAAAATAGGGCGGCCAGTGCCCGCGAATGGTGACCAGCAGGTCTTGCGCCAGTTCCTTGGTATCCGGCGAGGTCAGGATCGTGAAGTGGCGGCCGCCGCGGTACATGAAGTGGTGATAGAGGCTGACGTAGTCGACAAAATAAAGCGACAGGTCGAGATTCTGGACGTCCGGTTCGACGATGATGAGGTGCCGGAACTCGTAGCTTTCGACGATGAGCTTGATGTCGTGACCGAAACCGACGCCGAAGCTGACGACAATCGGTATTTCCCGCTTGCCGAAATCCGGGCCAGGCGACCATTTTTCCGAATCGGGGCAAAGCTCCTTGAACTTTCGAATCAGGTCAAAACGAAAACGCGGCTCGACCGGGAAGTAGAAATGCGGGTTCGTCAGGTGCGGCGCGGCCAGCGTTTCGTCTTCGAGGTAGCGCGTCGGGGTTGAAACCCTGGGTCTCGTCACGGGATTGTCGAAGAAATCGAATTGCATTTTTCCCAATTCGGCGAAATACGCCGCACTGCCCTCATGGGATTTGTGCTTGACCCAGAAGCTGCCGTTTTCCTCCAGCGAGAAGGGAACATTCGGTTCGCACTTGATCAGCTCTTCATAGACGTAGGGGAATTTTTCCTGGAAAAAAATGAGGTTGGCCTGATAGTTGGCCAGCAGCTTGAGGCGGGTGGCTTCCTGAAGCGGCGTCATCTCCGGGGCGAATTCGCTATGGGCGTCTGCATCGACGTTGTGTTCCGGCGTATCGGTCATGATGATCTTCGGGCAATAGATGTGGGGCGCCGTTTCCGCGCCGAGGGACTCAGGGGTAGAGAGAGCGCAAGCTTACCGGAAAAATGCACTTGCGCTAACAAACCGGCGGTACTAGGCGGCCGCGGGCTCCGGCAGAAGCTTGTGCAATGGCGTGACGGTCGATTCCACGCAAGCGCTTACCGTCGCAAGTTCTTCGCTCGTCAAGGGCAGATCGAACAGCCTGGCCAGCATTTCCGGGATGGGCGTTGTGCTTAGCTTGCTTCCCGCAACCATTGGCCAGAGGGCCTCATCCAGTATTTCGTAGGCCAGATCGCTGTCGGTAAGAATCGCAACCGAATATCTTTTGAGACGGGCGTGAATCGCCGGGCCGTTGCCTTCGGAATTTTCGGCGAGGGCAACGACGTTCCACAGCGATTTGGGCAGCGTCAGGTAGAGATTGAAGGTGTTTTGCAGGCTCTCCAGATCGGCCGGCAACATCGACGACAGGCCGAGATTCTTGGCTTCAGACACCGGCAGTATCTTGCCGTTGGCGCAGCGCAGCGGGATTTCGTATTCCTTCTGGATCGCCGTTCCCGGATAGGGAAAGAGAATGTATACGTTGCAGCTGAGGCTGCCCAGCTTGCGGTTGAGCTCGATGGTCTCGAACACGTTTTCCCTGGTCTCGCCGGGGAAGCCGATGATGTTGAAGGTGGACAGCCGGATGTCGTGGTCGGTCACGATCTTCAGGTTGCGGATCAGCGTCTCGTCGCGGTAGTTGCGGCGAATCATCTTGCGAATGCCTTCGTTGCCGCTCTCCACGCCGACGCTCATCGCCACGCAGCCCATGTCCTTGGCCAGCCGGACCTTTTCTTCGGTGATGGTGTTGGGCATCACCGAGCAGGCGAACTGGATGCCGAGTTTCTTCAGGCCTGCACCGACTTCTTCCAGGTGCTCGACCGACGGCAGCAGGAAAGTGTCGTCGGTGAATTTGTACCAGGTGGCACCGAATTTTTCCTTCAGTTCGGTGAGGTGGGCGAGGGTGACTTCCGGCGGTTGCATGCGGAAATAGGACTTCGAGCCGCCGACCATTTTGGCGACGGTGGGATCGATGCAGTAGGTGCATTGCATCGGACAGCCGCGCGATTGCGAGTAGAAGGAGCCGACGTAGATCTTGCCGTCGAAGGGGCGGTACAGATGGCGGCTGTCGAACAGGCCCCAGTCAGGGCAGGGCAGCGTGCTGACGTCGGTGAGCGGACCCAGCGGATTTTGGCGGATGCTGCCATCCGGCATGCGGAAGCAGAGCGACGGAACGTCGTAGTAGTCTTCGTCGCGCTCCATGCGGTTGCAAAGTTCGAGCAGTGCTTCGTCGCCTTCGCCGACGCAGGCGATGTCGACTTCCTTTTGCGCCATGCAGTCGTCGATCGCAATCGTTGCGTGCACGCCGCCGACGACGACCGGCACGTCGTAGCGCACCTGGCGCAGCAGGTCGAGCGCGAAATCGAAGGTCGAGGTCATCACCGAAACGGCGATCAGATCGGGCTTGAAGGAATCGATCAGCTTCTGGAATTCGGCCTGATGGGTGACGACCGGGTCGTCGCGTACCAGATCCTCGATCGTGTAGGCGGTCTTGCGGAAAACCTGCACACCGGCCTTGTCGTAGTCCTTGGTGCCGCCATGCGAGGCGACATGCAATTCACTGGCATTGAAGCCGTCGGGCACCGTCTTCAGGAAACAGGTGTCGAAGACGGCGGTTTGATGGCCCGCGCGCTTCAGGATGGCGGACAAGATGGCAATGCCGCCCGGTATCCCGATGTTCAAATAGTGTTCGGGATAGACAAATAGCACTTTCATGATGTCTCCTAGCGTTGGGTGTTGTTAGCGTTATCGGCCGATTTGTCTCGATGTTTAGCCTGAACCGCTCGGCTGGTGTATCGACATCGCTTCCGCCAGGCGGTTCCCGGCGATTCGGAGCAAGGGCTGTACCTGGAGACCAGTGGCGAAACCCTCCTTGAAAAAAGCGATCTGTTCTTCCTTGCCGCTCGGTGCCGGAACATCTCCCGGGTAGGTCCGCTGGCCGAGGATGAAGCGGCGCAGGCCGCGGCTGCGGGCATGGCGGATCGCCTCGAAGACATTGAGGTGGGCGAGCGGCTGGTCGAACAGCTCGCGGCGATAGGCGCCGACCGCGTAGTAAGCCTCGTCTCGGCTGCAGTTGAAAAGGCTGGCGCCGACCAGTGCTCCTGCCGCGTCGCGAAGGTAAAGCGCGAATGCCGTTTGTCCCTTGATGGCGTCGAACTGGCGCTGCCAAGTGGCCTCGGGTCGCGTTTTGCGGCCGGCAACCGCTTCGTGCAGGTGCTGGAAAGCGGCAAAATTTTCCGCATCGCCGGTCGTGTCGAGTTCCACGCGCCAAAGTTTTGCCGCGCCGTTGATCAGCGCCTTGTAGCTTTTGCGTATCTGCCGGTGGTATTCGACTTCCGGCAGCGTGAGGTCGACGATCAGCCGGTGTTGCCCGCCGTAGGTCGCACCGAACGTCATCAGCAGGCTATGCCAGTGTGGCAGCGTGTCGTCGGCAGGCGGCGCGAGAAAATCTAGCCCGGCGATCGGGAAGTCTTGGCAAAGAGCGGCAACCGTGCCCAGCCAGGCGCGGTTGAGGGCCTTTTCCTGTTTGCCGGAAAGTTGTTCGCCGAGCAGGGGTGGGGTAATTCCCAGCGCGCCGTTGAGGTGGCTCGAAAGGCGCAGATTTTGTACATCTCCGAAAGCCCCCAGGGGCCACAGTGCGATGGCTTGTTGCTGCCAGAAAACGAGGCAATCGAGGCGGCGATAGAGGGGGAAGGCCGAGGCAAAATAGGTGTGCTGGTAATCGCCGTTGGGAAGGTCGTAACCGACCGGCTGGTAGGGTAGGCGGTCAAGAAGAGCCGACCATTGCGTGCGATTGCTTTCGTCCAGCGGCACCAGCCGACAGGGCCCACTGCCCGGCGCATCCGGCGCCCTCCACGCGGCGAGGCGTTCGGCCAATCCATGCTGCACAGCGTGCATCAAAGGTCGTCCCAACTGATCGGCGTGCCGCGCACCAGGTTGCGGCGCGCCGTTTTGCCGAGCAGGCGGTCGAGATATTTTGGCGGCAGGCCGAGGCCGGGCCGGATCGCCCGCAGATTGTCGGGCGTGAAGACTTCGCCGGCCTGAATGTCCGCCGCGGCGTAAAGCGAGCGGCGGAACTGCAGCGATTTTTGCTCTTCGGCGCCGGCGCCGTAATTGATTCGCCCCAAGGCTTGCCAGGCGCGCTCGGTTTCGATCACCAGCGCGCGCATTTCGGCCGGTTCGAGCGAGAAGGCGGCGTCGACGCCACCATCGGCGCGCGCCAGGGTGAAGTGTTTTTCGACGACCGTCGCGCCGAGGGCGACGGCGGCCACCGCCGCGCCGATTCCCATCGTATGGTCGGACAGGCCGACTTCGCAGCCGGACCATTCACGCAGGTTGGGGATGGTGCGCAGGTTGGTGTTGGACGGCGTGGCCGGATAGGTGCTGGTGCATTTGAGCAGGATCAGGTCGTGGCAGCCGGCGCTGCGCGCGGTGCGCACGGTTTCGTCGATTTCCGCCGCATTCGACATGCCGGTGGAAATGATCATCGGCTTGCCGGTCGCGGCGACTTTCCGGATCAGCGGCAGATCGGTCATCTCGAACGAGGCGATCTTGTAGCAGGGCACATCGAGCGTATCGAGGAAATCGACCGCCGTTTCGTCGAACGGCGTGCTGAATGCAATCAGGCCCAGCTCCCTGGCGCGCGCAAAAATGGGAGCGTGCCATTCCCACGGCGTGTGGGCTTCTTCGTAGAGCTTGTGCAGGGTTTTTCCGGCCCACAGGCTGGCCGGGTCGGAAATGACGAAGTCGCCTTCGGCCAGATCGAGCGTCATCGTGTCGGCGGTGTAGGTCTGGATTTTCAGGGCGTGCGCGCCGGCCTGCGCGGCCGCTTCAACGATGGCCAGCGCCCGGTCCAGCGATTGATTGTGGTTGCCGGACATTTCGGCGATGACGAAAGGCGGGGCGTCGGGGCCGATGCTACGGTGGGCGATTTGCATGGGAATTCCTTTCAGTGTCCGGGGCCGGCGTCGGCACCCGTGAAGCCGTTTGGGTGCCAGTGCAGCGTGAGTGGATCGGCGTCTTCGGCACGATATCCGGCATCCCGGAATGCCTTTAGAGACGCAGCGTTCTCCGGGCGGACACGGGCGACTAGGTCGGTGACCGCTGGCAGTGCGTCCCTGATCAAGCGGCTTCCCGCGGCGATCAGTTGGCCGCCGAGTCCGAGGCCATGCCGTTCGGGATCGAGGTACACGGAAATCTCCGCCGATTCTTCGTCCACATCGTAGCGCAGGACGCCGACCGCCTGATCGAGAATGGCGCCAATCAGCAGGGTCTGCCGGGGATTGTCCAAGACGCCTTGATACCAGCGGCGATGTGCGGCGAGATCGATCGGGCGCGGGTCGAAAGCGCTCTGGCGGGTGCGCGGATCGTTGCGCCAGCGCCAGATCCGTTCGCAGTCGTCGGGCCTTGCGCGGCGCAGCTGGAGTTGATCGGCATGCAGGGTCAGGGCGAGCAGTTCGGCGCCGCAGCCCGCCGTGACGTCGCAAGCGCGCCGCGCAATGCGGCGGCTCAGCTCGGGCCGCGCCGCCAGCTTGCGCAATACCGTGCCGATGCGATCCGCCGAGACGCTTGCCGCATCGCCGAGGTAGAGCGCCGCCCGGCGCCGAGCGATCTGCCGGCCGTTTTCACGCTGATTGTCGGCCAGGCTCACCAGCAGCGACGGCAGCCCGAGGCAGCAGCGCTCCCAGGTGGTCGTGCCGGCGGCGCCGATCATCAGGTCGGCGCTGGCCATCAGCGCGGCGACATCCGGTGTCTGGACATGAATGCGAGCGCTGGGGAATTGCCGAGAGAGGGCTTCCAGCGCTGGCCGGTGCGGATTGGCGGCGCCGATGGCGAGATCCAGATGCAGCGTGGGGCCAAGGCCGCTGGCGAGAACGCCCTGCAGCACCGTCGCCGTGAAGTTCTCGGGGTCGCCGCCGCCGAGAAAAACCAGCAAGCGCCTGATCTGGCCGGTCCTTGGCGGCGTGCCCGGCCGCAATTGCTGGAATTCCGGACGCAACAGCGCAAAACGCGGCCCCAGAAGGCGCCGGCAGCCTGGCGGCAGTAGCGCGCGGTAGCGTTCGGCATGCGATTGCAGATTCTGGTCGAGTAGCAGATCGCAGTCGTGCGGGCGATCGGCGAGGTCGTCGATGACCATGATCTTGTTGCAGTGCGGGCGCATCGGGCTTTGCCAGCGCCGGTCAATGGCATAGTGATCGACCACCAGCCAGTCGGGGCAAGCCCAGGCGTCCAGTGCCGCCGCGCATGCCGCCGCGTCGCTTGGCCAGTCGTCGCCCAGCCAGCTGGCGTGGGTCGGGTCGGTCGTTTCCGAAGCCTGTGTTTGTTGTGCACCCACTGGCAGACGGTGCAGCGCGTGGCCCCGCTTCTCGATTTCTGCGTTCAGATTGCCGGGAAATTCGCGACAGAGAAAAAGCGTTTCGTCGCCTTTGGCGCGCAGCGCATCGGCCAGGGTCAGGCAGCGCATGACGTGGCCGCTACCGATCATGATCGATGCGTCGACGCGAAAGGCGATTCTCATCGTCAGCGGATCTTGAACAGCGGCTGCAAGGGTTCGCAGTGCAGGAAGTCTCCCGGGCGGCCCGTTTCGATGGCCCGGCGCAGGATCGGGAAGGCCTCGTCGTAGGCCGCGAGCAGCCGCGCGATGTCCGCTTCGCCGTGGGCGTAGTTGAGGTTGTGCGTGCCGATCCAGAGGATGCCGCGCGCCAGCAGTTCCTGCATCAGGAGCGTTTTGGCTTCCCACATGCTGCAGCCGGGAGCGTCCTTGATCACCAGGAAGGTCCACGATGGATGACCGGCAAACGACAGCCAGTCGCCGAGGGCATGCCGTGCGATCAGTTCGGTAACGCCCTTGCGCAGTTGTTCGCCGCGTTTTGCCAGGGTTGCCGTAACCGGTTCGCGCACCAGTTTGTCCATCGTCGCGGCGGCGGCAGCCAGCGACAGCGTTTCGCCGCCGAAGGTGAAGGAGAAAAAGATTTCCTCCATCAGCTTCATGACGTCGGCCCGGCCGGCAACCGCCGAAACCGGGTAGCCATTGGCCAGCCCCTTGCCGAAGGTGGCGAGATCGGGCGTTACGCCGAAGTATTCCTGAGCGCCGCCGTTGGCGAAGCGGAAGCCGGTAATCGTTTCGTCGAAAACCAGCAGCGCGCCGTGGCGATGGGTGAGTTCGAGCACGCAGGCAAGATAATCGGGCGCCGGGGTGGCGACGTTCATCGGCTCGATGATGACCGCGGCGAATTCGCCCGGATGCGCTTCGAGGACGGCTTTCAGCGCCGCGAGGTCGTTGTAGGCAAAGCCGTGCGTTAGGTCGCGCACGCATTGCGGGACGCCGCGATGGCGGGCCGTCGAGCCGATGTACCAGTCCTGCCAGCCGTGGTAGCCGCAGACCGCGACGCGCTCGCGGCCGGTGAAGGCGCGCGCCAGGCGGATGGCGCCTGAGGTGGCGTCGGAGCCGTTCTTGCCGAAACGGACCATCTCGGCGCAGGGCACCATCGCGACGAGGCGCTCGGCGACTTCCATTTCCAGCCGGTGCGGCAGGGAAAAGATCACGCCATCGTCGAGCTGCGCACGTACCGCGGCGGTGACGTCCGGATCGTTGTAGCCGAGCGTGATCGAGGCGAGGCTGCTGACGAAGTCGATGTATTCGTTGCCGTCGACGTCCCACACCCGGCAGCCTTGGCCTTTGGCGATGAAATACGGAGAGATGCCCAGCGGGTATTGGGTCTTGCTCTTGCTGAAGGTTTGCGAGCCGAGCGGTATCGTTTTTAGCGCGCGTTCGAGCAGAACTTCCGACTGGTGGTAACGCTCTGACATGGTATCAACCTTGATGGGTGGTCGCTTGGGACGCGATGAATTGCTGGTCGGCGACCAGCGATTTGAGATAGCCCTCGTTGCGCGTCAGGTCGGCATTGATGCTGGCGAGTTCGGGGCGACGGGCGAGAAGGGCGAGGACGTCGGCGGTGGTGAACGCCGGATTGCCCGGGTACAGGGCCTTGTAGATCGCCTCGACGAGCTGGAAATCCTCCGCGCGATCGACTGTCCAGCGCAGCCAGGAGAGATCGCGCTCCTGCCGGTAGTGCCCGATGCGATAGCGCTCCGGGCGGCAGTGGATGAACGGCGTGACGTGTTCGCGTTCGGATGGCAGCCGGGCTTCCTGCCACGCTTCTTCGAGGCACTTGAAGCGAAAGACCTCGACATCGAGCCCGTCGGGGAAGCTCGCCTGCAGGGCGTTGCTGGTGTAGTCGTAGCTCCCGGCGAGGTGGAAGTCGATGCAGTCGTCGATGAGTTCGGGATCGGCGAGCGGGCAGTCGCCGGTCAGGCGCAGGAGATGTTCGGAAGGGAAGGTTTTTGCGGCCTGGTAGAAGCGATCCAGCACGTCGTCCAGCGCGCCGCGGAAGCAGGCGACGTTCAGATCGCCGCAGAGTTTCGCCAGCGGGTCGTCACTGGTCTCGCTACTGGTCGCGACGAGCAGCCGGCTGATGCGCTGCGAGCGGCGCAGGCGTTCGATGTGCCGTGCGATCATCGGTTCGCCGAGAATGGGTTTGAGCACTTTGCCGGGGAGTCGGCTTGACGAGCAGCGGGCTTGCAGGATGGCGAGCATGGTCGGGTCGTTGTTTCATCGGGCTGGTTAGCGCCGCCAGCGGCGCGGATCAATGAGGTTTACGTCATTTTGCGCCAGATTCTTGAATAATTCGGGCGGCAGATCCGGCAATGCGCTGAAGGTCTCGCTGATTTCATGCCACTCGGCAAGCCGCGATGCGCCGCAGACGACGACGTCGATCGCCTTCAAGCTCTTGAGAAAACCGAGCGTTCCGGCCAGCGGCGAGATGCCGCGCGTGCGCAGGCAGTCGCCGAATTGCATCAGCGCCGGCTGCAAAGCCGCGAGGCCTGCCGGCAACTCTTGCGGGTTGCCGGTGAGCAGTACGCCCTGGAGGAAGGCCGAGCGGACGTGGATCTCGATATCGCGTCGGCGCAGATCGGTCAGCGTCCCGCTCGCCAGCATGCGCTGATCGAAGACGTTGAGCGGCAGTTGCACGATTTGCAGCGCATAGCGTTCGGTCAGCACCGCCACTTCGGCCGGCGTATAGACGGAGGCGCCGATTTTCTCGACCAGGCCCGCTTCGCGCAGGGCGACGAGTTCCTTGAACAGGGCGTCGCCGGCAGGACCGAGCAGGTCGTCGACGCGATGGACCAGCAGGGCATCGAGCTTTGTCTCGCCGAGCCTTGCCAGCGAGCGGTGTACGCCGGCGCGCACCGCGTCGAGTGCCTCCGGCAAGGGGCATTCATGGTCGAGGTGGAGAGTCTTTCCGACGATCCGGAAGTTGTGCGGGCGGGGCAGATGACGGCCGAGAACGGATTCCGACTCGCCATACAGCGCGGCCGTGTCCAGCGTATCGATGCCCTGCGCGGCGCATTCGGCCAGTATCGCGTGCACCTCGGCGGCCGGTGTTCTGCCGGTTGCGTTGGTGATGCCGTAGTCGAGGCCGAACTGGACGGTGCCCAGGCCGAGTTTCACCGCAAGGCCTCGTCCAGCACCGCGGCGACCTGGTCCTGTTCGGCATCGGTCAGGTCGGGAAACATCGGGAGCGAAATCGCTTCCCGATAGTAGCGTTCGGCCTCGGGGAAATCGCCCGTTTTGAAACCGAGGCGGCGATAGTAGGGTTGCAGATGGACCGGAATATAGTGCGTTTGCACGCCGATGCCGGCAGCGCGCAGCGTCTCGAAGACGTGGCGGCGCTTGTCCGCCGCGACGCGAATCGGGTAAAGGTGCCATGCCGAGCGGCGGTCGGCCGCTACGGTCGGACAGACGACCGGCTTGCCGGCCAGCAATTTCGCATAGCGCTCGGCGAGAGCCTGGCGGCGCGCGATGAAGGGCGCGAGTCGCTGGAGTTGGCTCAAGCCCAGTGCGGCCTGCAGATCGGTCATGCGCGCGTTGAAGCCGAGTTCGATCTGCTCGTAGTACCAGGGGCCCTCGCTCTCGTTCTCCATTTCCGCCGGTTCGCGCGTAATGCCGTGACTGCGCAGGCGAGCCAGACGGGCGGCCAGCTGCGGGTCCCGCGTCAGAGCCATGCCGCCTTCGCCGGTGGTGATGATCTTGACCGGGTGGAAACTGAAAATCGTGATGTCGGCGTAGCGGCCGTTGCCGACCGGCTCGCCGCGATATTGGGCGCCGACCGCGTGCGAGGCGTCCTCGATCACGCGGCATCCGTATTTCTTGGCGAGGTCGGCTATTTTCGCCATGTCGCAGGCCTGGCCGGCGAAGTGCACCGGGATGATGACCTTGGGCACCCGGTTTTCCTGCTCGGCAATCATGAGTTTTTCCGCCAGCGCCGAGGTGCTCATATTGAGCGTCAGCGGGTCGACATCGACGAAATCAACGTCGGCGCCGCAGTAGCGAGCGCAATTGGCCGAGGCGACGAAAGTGTTGGGTGAGGTCCATACCCGATCGCCCGGGCCTACATCGAGCGCCAGGCAAGCCAGATGCAGGGCGGCGGTGGCGTTGCAGACGGCCAGCGCATGCGGGGCGCCGCAGTAGTCGCCGATCCCCTGCTCGAAAGCCGTGATCGCCGGCCCTTGCGTCACCCACGCCGAACGCAATACGGCAACGACGGCTTCGATGTCCGATTCGTCGATGCTTTGTCGGCCATAGGGAATCATGCCGGCTGCGTGCTCAGCGCCTGAATTTCTTCAATGGTCAGGTAGCGTGGATTGGTGTCAGAGGCGTATTTGAAACCTTCGGTCACCGGTTTACCCTCCTCGCCGCGTCCGTTGATGTCGTAGCTTTTTCCTTCGACAAAGCGGATCGAAGGGGTGATCACATAATGGTCGGGAAATTCCAGCGTGTGCAGGCTGTCGTCGCGCGAGATCATCAGTTCATGCAGCTTTTCGCCGGGCCGGATGCCGATCGTGCGTTGCGGCAAATCCGGTGCCATGGCGCTGGCGAGGTCGGTGATCAGCGCCGAGGCAATTTTCGGCACAAACAATTCTCCGCCGTACATGCGCTCGAACGCCTTGATCACGAAATCGACCCCTTCGGGCAGCGTAATCCAGAAGCGCGTCATGCGCGGATCGGTGACCGGCAATTCCTTCGCGCCTTCGGCGATCAGCCGTTTGAACAAGGGAACGACGGAGCCGCGCGAACCGACGACGTTGCCATAGCGGACAACGGCGAAGCGTGTGCGGTGGCTGCCGACGATGTTGTTGGCGGCGACAAACAGTTTGTCCGACAGCAGCTTTGTCGCGCCGTACAGGTTGATCGGGCTGGCGGCCTTGTCGGTGGACAGCGCGACAATCTTTTCCACTTCGTTGGCGATCGCTGCGGCGATGACGTTTTCCGCGCCATTGACGTTGGTGCGGATGCATTCGCTGGGATTGTATTCGGCGGCCGGAACCTGCTTGAGTGCAGCCGCATGAACGACGAAATTGATGTCGCGCATGGCCTGCTTCAGGCGCTCGCCGTCTCGGACGTCGCCGAGAAAATAGCGCATCTCCGGATTCGGGAATTCCTGCTGCATTTCATACTGCTTCAGCTCGTCCCGCGAGTAGACGACGATTCGTCGCGGCTTGTAATTCCTCAGTATCGTGTCGATGAACTTACGCCCGAAGGAGCCTGTGCCGCCGGTGATTAGAATTGATTTTCCGTTAAACATATCTTCTTTCGCGGATGACGTAGTGGAGCGTTCGCAGCGGCATGCGCGGCCGCGCCGGCAAGTTTATGACATTTTGGTCAGGCTTGAACAACCCGGTTTTTCCCGGTTTGTTTTGCCGAGTACATCGCTTCGTCGGCACGTTTGATTACGGCGCTCTGCGTGTCTTCGGCATGCAACTCGGTGATGCCGGCACTGAAGGTAATGAGCTGTTTTTCATTGTTGTGCAGGAAAAAGCGTTTGGTCAGTTCGCGCTGCAGCCGGATCAGCGCGTTTTTCGCGTCGCCGATCGGTGTGTCCGGCAGCAGGATGATGAATTCCTCGCCGCCGAAACGTGCGATGGTCTCCTGCGGCCGCATCGTTTCGCGGATGACGGTCGTCAGATGGATCAACGCGGCATCGCCGGCATCGTGCCCGAGCGTATCGTTGAGTTTCTTGAAATTGTCGATATCGAGCAGGGCGACACAGAGCGGCGACTGGCGCCGCAGGGCGCGCGCCGCTTCCTTCTCGAACGCTTCTTCCAGTCCGCGGCGGTTCAACGTCCCGGTCAGTTGGTCGTGACGAACCAGATTGCTCGTCTTGTCGAGCTCGCCTTGCAGCTCGTTGATCCGCCTGTCGGCTTCCTCGACACGCTGTCTGGATGTGCGTAAGTCGTCTCGCGAGCGCTGGGCGTTGATTTGAATCACGCGGGTTTCGCGCATCACGTCGGCGAGCACGTCCTCCAGTTGCGAGATATCCTCGGCTTTGCTGATCTTCTCGGCGCAGACTTCGATCTTGTCGTGGTAGTCCGAGGTCGAGTCGGCAAACTCGGCCAGATGGTCTACGAAGCCGGCCAGCATGTGTTTCAGCGTTTCCTTGGCTTCGTTCAGGCTGTGTTTGAGCTGGCTCTGCTTGAAGATGACTTCCTTGAGCCGATATTTGGCGTCGTCAAGGGCACGGATGCTCAAGGGCTGCGAGATGATGTCGCGAACGACCTCGATCTGCCCGTTCAGCCAGCTATCGTCGACCACCAGTTCGCTGACGTTCTCGATCAGAAGCTGTAGCAGGTGGAGTAGTCCGGAGCGCAGCGCCGCACGATCTTCTGCGAGCAGCTCGAGGCGGAAGGCAAAACGCTTGACGCTGGCGAGCAAGCCTTCGAGCGCCTTGGGCGACACGGCGCCGCGCACGGCAGAGGCCAGCGCGCGAGCGTCGGCGGCGATCGCCGGTTCGTCGCTCAGTTGCGTGGCAACCGCAACTTCAAGCGTATAGGCAAACAACTCGCGCAACTCGGAAAACAACTCGCGGCTCTGTTTCGGCGAGGCCTCGGTGTTTGTTGCGGCGGTTTGCGGAGCGCTGTCGATATCGCCACCAAGCAGCGTGCCATCGTCTGCCGCCACGCTGTTGAGCGACCAGGATTTGATCAGGCTCTGCAAGCGGGCGAAGAGAGTTTCGTTGTTGCTGGCCGCGCTGGCCAGAACGTGCTCCAGCGATTCGCGCTTGCGGGCCGGGGTCAGGCCCGTCTGTTTCGCCTCCCACTGGCGCAGGAACTCGGCGATCAGATCGCTCCAGGCGAGTTCATTTTCCTCGCTGTGTTCCTTGATGAATTCGACCAGCGCCTTGCGGTAATCGTCCCAGTTCTTGTTTTTGAGCGCCTGCTCGAGTTGCCGCGACAGACCGAGTTGCAGCGACGTTTCCTTGGGAAGCGAGGTGAGGAGTGCTTTGAGTTCGTTTTCCGGGAAAGCCTTCGCGGTGTTGTCGGCGATTCCGGCAATCTCGTTGTAGATCGTGCGGTAGTTTTCCGGGGACGGCGGCATCCGTCTGGAGGCCAAAAGACGAAGCGTCTCGCGGGCGATTTCTGAGGGGTTGGAAAGGGTCTGCATGTTTCGCTTCTGGGTGTGTCTGTCCGGCGATTCTAATAGCTTGCTGTAGTCAGCGGAAGCCGCTTGTTGGCGCCGGTCTGTAGGCCGCTTGCCAGGATCGGTTATAATGCGCGCCGCAATATGAAGTATGCCCCCGTAGCATGAAGGTCGTGCAGTTGATTTGTAATCATCAGGTAGCGGTTCGATTCCGTTCGGGGGCACCAGTAAAATCAATAAGTTAAGCCATTCTTCGGAGTGGCTTTTTTGTTTTTGTGGCGTTCGTCGCACGCCGCGCCCAAATCTTGCAAAACATCCCGATTTTCCTGCAGGTCGTTGCGCACGCTTTTCACCGTCTTGCCGGATTCATTTTGGCTCGCGCAATCCGAACTGTGGGCCCAAACTCATACCGACCGCCCAATAAAAAAATCCCGCTCCGGAGTGGAGCGGGATTCAAGCCCATCGTGAGACGGGTATCAGGGAGGGTCAAACATTGCCAGCGGGGGGGAATCGCTTAGCAACGCCCCCATTGTAGAGATCGGCTGGCATTAGTCTGTTTCGTTTGCGTACCCAGACGTGAGCGGATGTAAGGGATGTTGCAAAGTGTTGCTACAGCTTGCCGGTGATCCTTGATGGGCCGTCTGAACAAGCGTGGTAGTAGCATTCGCGGATGCTCCGAGCAAGAAACCAGGCGCTCTTCACGTCCCCCGCCTTTCTCTGTGGGCGTCAGGCGGTGGCTCTGCGCTGTTGCCAGGCTTCTAAATCGGTCCGCTCGATGAAGGTTTCCAGGCGATTGATGTTGCCGGGCAAATGATTGCCTTCCCATTGCTCAGTCGCCCACCGCTTGATGTTGGCGTGCAGTTCGGCGCACTCAATGGCCTGGGCCAGCAGCATTTCCGCGTCATGCACCGATACCTGTCCAGTGGCCAATAGTTGGGCAGCCTCGTGCAGTGATAGCGTCGTTTTCTGATTTGCTTGCTGCGTGTCCATGTCAGATCCCCTTGGTTGGTTCGGTTCCTTCTACTTATACCAGGGCAACGTTCTTCGCAACGAGACGATTTCTCCCGAGTCCTTGGTGCCGTAGCCAGGAACCGCGGCAGCCAGCCGCCGGAAATCGGCGCCGCGCAGGACGTCAATTACCGTTCGCATCGCCGCGGTTTCCAGCGAGGCTTTGCCGCAGGCGAGAAAGTACTGTTCACCAAGCAGCGGCACGAAGTCGAGTCCGAAGCACTCCGCCGCTGCGCGCAGACCGAAGCTGCAGTTCGCGTTGCCGGCGGCGACGCTGGCCGCAACCGACAGATGCGTCGGTTCTTCTGCCGCATAGCCGGCAATGTCTTGCGGTGAAATTCCCTCAAGAAGGAGTAATTCGTCCAACAATAGCCGTGTTCCGGAGCCTTCGGCCCGGTTGACGAAAACGACGCCATCGCGCCCGAGATCGGGCAGCCCGGTGAGTCCCAGTGGGTTGCCGGAAGCGACCATCAGACCCTGCTCGCGCGTGGCAAAACGGATCAGCTTGTTTTCGCCGAGACGGAGGTGACGGCCAATGCCGCGGTGGATGAGGGAGCCTCGCCGGCACAGCCGATCGTCGTCGAGCGGCAAATGGATTCCCGCCAGCAGGCAAGTGCCGTCGTCGAGCTTCTCCAGCGCCCGCGAACTGCCGACGTAGTCGACGTCGAGCAAGACTTGGGTGTGGCGTTGAAGATAGTCGCGCAAGGCCGGGAACAGCAGGTCGTGGCTGGCGAAGGCCGGCAGCAGCAGAAGATCGGGATTGACCGCCAGCTGCAGCTCGCGGTCGAGTTTGGCGGCCAGCCTCTCGGCTTCCGGCAGATGGCGCGCCAGCATTTTCTTTTCGGCCCAAAACAGACGTTCGCCGAAATCGGACAAGCGTGCCGCCTGTCCCTGGCTGCTGGCCAGCAGCGATTGACCAAAGAAGGCCTCCTGTTTTTTCAGGAAGCCCCACAGGTAGCGATACGAAAAACCCAAGATGCCCGCCGCCTTGCCGATCGACCCTTGATCGCGGATCGCGGAGAGCATTGCGAACAGCGGATTTTGCAGCTGGATTTCACCATAAGGGGCGCTGGACGAGGCCTCGGAGAAAAAGCTGTAGTTCAGTTTGATGCTCATGCGCAAAGTCTAACAAATTTTCGCCGGCCCACTTTGCGGTGCGCTTCCTCATTCAAAGCCCAGCGCCTGCCGCTCTCTGACAAAAATAGCCGGTGTTTTCTGCCGCTGTCCGCGAGGTTTCTGATGCCTGCGCCGCTGGCATGGGCGTTGCGTGAGCGTGTTACGCAGCGTGACGGTGTTTCAACGATCAGTTCAGTGGCCAGCGGCTGGGACATCTGTCTTTTGCTGCCTGGTGCGTTGCTCGCCGCGCCAATGACGATGCTAAATCAAACCTTATTTCTGTTCATTCAGGAGACATCATGATCTACGCAGCTCCCGGCCAAACCGGTGCCACAGTTCAGTACAAAGCCAAATACGACAACTTCATCGGTGGCAAGTGGGTTGCCCCGGTCAAGGGTGAATACTTCGACGTCATCACGCCGATCTCCGGCAAGACCTACACGCAGGCCGCCCGCTCGAGCGCCGAAGACGTCGAGCTGGCCCTCGACGCCGCGCACGCCGCCGCCGACAAGTGGGGCAAGACCGCCGCCGCCGATCGCGCCAACGTCCTGCTGAAGATCGCCGACCGTCTCGAAGCCAACCTCGAAAGACTGGCCTACGCCGAAACCGTCGATAACGGCAAGCCGATCCGCGAAACGCTGAACGCCGACATCCCGCTGACCATCGACCACTTCCGCTACTTCGCTGGCTGCCTGCGCGCCCAGGAAGGCAGCCTCTCCGATCTCGACGAAAACACCGTCGCCTATCACTTCCATGAGCCGCTCGGCGTCGTCGGCCAGATCATCCCCTGGAACTTCCCGATCCTGATGGCGGCCTGGAAACTGGCCCCGGCCATCGGCGCCGGCAACTGCGTGGTGCTCAAGCCCGCCGAATCGACCCCGATCAGCATCCTGATCCTCGTCGAACTGATCGCCGACCTGCTGCCACCGGGCGTCCTCAACGTCGTCAACGGTTTCGGCCGCGAAGCCGGCATGCCGCTCGCCACCAGCAAGCGCATCGCCAAGATCGCCTTCACCGGCTCCACCGGCACCGGCCGCGTGATCGCCCAGGCCGCCGCCAACAACCTGATCCCGGCCACGCTGGAACTCGGTGGCAAGTCGCCCAACATCTTCTTCGCCGACATCGCCGACAAGGACGACGAGTTCTTCGACAAGGCCGTCGAAGGCATGGTCCTCTTCGCCTTCAACCAGGGCGAAGTGTGTACCTGCCCGTCGCGCGCCCTGATCCACGAATCGATCTACGAGAAGTTCATGGCCCGCGTGCTGGCCCGTGTTGCCGCCATCAAGCAGGGCAACCCGCTCGACACCGACGTCATGATGGGTGCCCAGGCCTCCAAGGAACAGCTCTCCAAGATCCTGAGCTACCTCGAAGTGGGCAAGCAGGAAGGCGCCGAGCTGCTGATCGGTGGCGAACAGGCTCACCTGGGCGGCGATCTGGCCGACGGCTATTACATCAAGCCGACCCTGTTCAAGGGCCACAACAAGATGCGCATTTTCCAGGAAGAAATCTTCGGGCCGGTGCTCGCCGTGACCACCTTCAAGACCGAAGCCGAAGCTCTTGAAATCGCCAACGACACGGTCTACGGCCTCGGCGCCGGCGTCTGGTCGCGCGATGGCAGCACCGCCTTCCGCATGGGCCGCGCGATCAAGGCTGGCCGCGTGTGGACCAACTGCTACCACGCCTACCCGGCGCACGCCACGTTCGGCGGCTACAAGGAATCCGGCATCGGTCGCGAAACGCACAAGATGATGCTCGACCACTATCAGCAGACCAAGAACCTGCTGGTCAGCTACAGCCCGAACAAGCTGGGCTTCTTCTAAACAAGCATTCCTCGTGCTCTTGTTGTGAGCAGTTTGGGGGG